>ERZ827490.440-NODE-440-length-68408-cov-5.662092_pt1 | contig 68408 bp, 63 predicted proteins | sample MGYA00519770_ERZ827490 | MGnify/ENA primary metagenome ERZ827490 (study PRJEB31778, sample SAMEA3449324) | human gut metagenome | biome: human gut; feature: human-associated habitat; material: faeces | place: United Kingdom | collected 2010/2012 ... | reverse complement strand
CCAGTAATCTGTAACCAATCGATTTCATATGTCCTTCTATGTTGAATTGATTTAAAATAAACCAGTGATGCCAGCGGAGCATCGTTTTTTCGGAAGGATAAATTTCAGAATCTTCATCATCAGGATTAACGATATCATCCAAAACGCCAGAGATTGTTTCCTCATTATAGTGTTTATACGGAACCAGACAATCTGGCAGCATCCGGTGAATTCTCTTGCATTTCAGATTATTGCATCTGTGTCTCGGGATTTGAATCCATTCATGAGAACCATCTTCGTAGCGGATGATTCGTTTGCAGTAATCTCTGAAAATCAAATTTCCTATTCGACATACAGGACAAAGAAATTCATTGCTCTCTTGTAAAAATATGTTGTCCAATCCGGGTGTAATCTGTTACAATAAACATGGTTATTGACCAGGGTTCCAGAGTACGATCTTGCTAGGAGGGTGCTTTGGAACCTTTTCCTTTTTCTTGATAAGGACAGTATACTAATCAATTGGTGGACAATCAAGCAGATCTGGATTTGGACAATTTAGGAGATCATAAACACCGAACAATGACAGAAGGATTAAAATACAGAACAGGTAGTATTGGAAAAGAAAAGGACTATATCACACGTGAGGGGATATTCCGATATATGTGGATGAATACAGAATTAACAGTAGAGCACAAAAACTTTATTTATGATCATTATCCAGCGGTTTGGGAACTTCATTGTTGTATAAAAGAGTTTCGAAATATTTTTAAAAAGCGAAATGTTCCGCTACTATACTTGTTTATAGAAAAATATTGCAAAAGCAAGATTAAAGCACTAAAGAGTTTTGCAGAAGGATTAAAAAGAGACATAGATGCGGTTGAAAATGCGGTAGTCTATGATTATAGTAATGGTTTTGTCGAAGGGACAAACAGTCGGTTAAAAATGATAAAACGAACAATGTATGGACGCTGTAGAAAACGTTTACTAGAGGCAAAACTTAGATATGTGAGGAAATGTAAAAACGGATAATTGCGGAAGAACCATTTGAACCGTAATATTCAACGATGGACACCCTTGCTGTTCAGCTATACACTTCCTCGTTGCCTAGGCGTGTTCGGGACTTGCACCCGTTAGAGCGCGCCCATGGCGTGCAAACAAAAAGGCAGCCACGATTTCTCGTGACTGCCGTTACATAGATTTAATGATTTTGATTATAGTATTCCATAATAAGCCTTTGTAGTTCCATAAGAATAATCCCAACTTTGTAACATTCCATTTTTATAGAGCATACTTTGGATCCGTTGTTATTGCTATCAGAAAAGATAACAAAATTCTTTCCACGATCACTAAAATAATTACATTTTGAGTGAGCAACAGCATTTCTAATATGGCGGAAATAGTCAATTTTTTCGCAGCTATCTTCATTGTCATAAGTTGACATTGTTTCCGTTTCGATTAGCGTACTTACTAATGGATTTATTCTTTCAACATAAGTTTCTAACACGCTGTAAGCCGTTCTTGAAAGGGTTTCTCTTGGAACAGTTAATAATGCATAAAGCATCATCTGCATTGTTGCCGGATTTCTAAGACCGAATTGGGTAAGAATATTCTTAATGTTCTTAAAGTGTGTAAATAATTCTGTGTAAACTAAATACGTGATATGTATCCTCTTGGATTGATGTTAAAATAAATATTAATTCAGGAGGATATTTTTATGGCAAGAAGAAGAAAAATGACACCAGAAAGAAGAGCGTTTATTAACGGCTTATTGGAACACTATCAACCAACCGATGCTCAAGATGTTCAAGAAATGTTGAAGGATCTTTTGGGAGATACCCTGCAAGGAATGCTAGAAGCAGAAATGGATCAGAAACTTGGCTATTCGAAGTATGATTATCATAATAAGGAGACAGATGATAGCCGGAACGGTTACAGCCATAAAACGGTTACATCTTCGATGGGCGATATTGATCTTGATATTCCCCGTGATCGCAGAGGTGAATTTGAACCACAGATTGTAAAAAAACATCAAACAGATATTTCTAACATTGAAGATCAAGTTCTGTCCATGTATGCAAAGGGAATGACTACCAGAGACATATCAACACACCTTTCTAATGTCTATGGGGTGGATGCATCTGCAGAGATGATTTCTCACATGACAGATCGCATTCTTCCAATTGCCAAAGAATGGCAGAATCGCCCTTTGGAGAAGAAATATGCCATCGTTTTCATGGATGCCATTCATTTTCATGTACGAGAAGATAATAGAACGGTAAAGAAAGCTGTATATGTAGCTATAGGTATCAGACTTTCTGGTCAAAAAGAAGTTTTAGGTATGTGGATTGGCGGTAATGAAAGTGCAAAATACTGGCTTGGTGTACTGAATGAAATCAAAAATAGAGGTGTGGAAGACATCATGATTGTATCTGTTGATGGACTGACTGGTTTTGTGGATGCAATTCATGCAGTTTTCCCATTAGCGGAAATCCAAAGATGTATTGTACATCAGATTCGTTATTCCACTAAGTTTATTTCCTACAAAGATATCAGAGCCTTCATGAAAGGCCTGAAACTGGTTTATAAGGCAGATACAGAGCAGCTTGCATTAGAAGCGTTAGATATGCTGGAAGAAAATTGGGGTGGAAAATATCCATCTTCAATAGCGTCCTGGCGTAATAATTGGCCGCAACTTTCTACATATTTCAAATACCCTGGAGAGATTAGAAAACTAATTTATACCACGAATTCCATAGAGAATTTTAATCGTCAATTAAGAAAAGTGACGAAATCAAAAACCATCTTTCCGACAGATGATTCGCTTTTTAAGATTCTGTATCTTGCCATGACCGACATCACAAAGAAATGGACTGGAAAAACATGGGATTGGGGACAGACCTTGGATCAGCTCTGCATATATTTTGGAGACAGAATCCAACCAGAAGATCTCGAATAGAATAAAAAGCAACTATGAGTAAGGGTCAAAAACGCCCGTTTTCAGCGGGCGTTCTTGACATGTCTGCTGATTCATGCTAAATAGTAAATAAGGCTTAAACAGCAATCATGCCATTCAAGCCTAATTCATTTTTTTAATTTCATTTTTTTAATTTAATGTAAATCATTATGATTTTTTCATTAATCTAAGAGATTTACACAAAATATTTTACACTCTCAATTAAAATTCTACAACTACTTTATCGCTTTCTTCTCCAGCTTCCTCATGTGTTTCAGATAGATGAGTAACAACAACCCTCCGGTAAAGATCCCCGATGCAACATACACATTCATCAGCATCTCATATGTCGGAACCATCTTAAAGACAGTCAAAAGCCAGATTACACGGAATACCACTGTTCCAAGCACCGTAATAATTGAAGGTTCTAAAGATTTTTCCCATTGTATTACCCTGAATTTTTAATAATGTTCCAACTTATCTTTTGTTTTTGATATTTTTCCTACTTATCAAAATCTACTTCGAATGTTCCTTCCGGTGTTTTCATTGTCAGAACTCCCAGATTAAAATCCTCGTCATTAATAGTAATATGATATTCAAATATCACATCATCCTCAAATTTCGAAAGCAGCAGATATGTCCCATTTTCTTTTCCGTCAATCTGATCACAGATATCATCATATACATCTGCTCCGGAAATCTGACGTGGATATCCCGATTCCTTTATTTTCTTTTCAATCAATTCATATAATTCGTTCATTTTTTTCTCCTTTGATTTTCCTTATTATGATTTATTTTTCTCTATAGTAATGCCATATATTTTTCACGCCTATTGCCTTCATGCCCCCCATCTTTGCAGGTTCCTGCCATCTCATACCCCATTGATTCATAATACTGATTAAGAAATGGATTGTCGATGGAACAGTCCAGGCGCACTCTTTCTTTGTGATCATTTACTGCCAGTGCTTCGACAGCTTTTATGATTTCTCTTCCAGCCCCTTTTTCAGTCAGGTCGGTTACAAAATTGTGCAGATAACCATTGTTGTTCCACTGATCAATTCCTTTTTTCGTTCATCCACTGAATCCGCTTCAGATACAGACTGAATATTTCTTCTACCTCTGTCTGATCTGCCTTCTTTAATACAACTTCATCTTTAAATCACCTTATACCTTAACCATCTTCTGCTATGGAATCTCCATGTAAATATTACTGCACGCACTGTCCAGTCGGCAAACATACCGATCCAGACACCCATCGGTCCAAATCCCAGAAATCGGATCAGTATCACGCACAGACAAAATCGGCACAGCCACATGACCAGACACGACGTGATCATAGAAAATTTTACGTCTCCCGCCGCACGAAGTCCGTATGCCGGAACAAATGCCAGCGTCCATACAATCGGCTTCACAAGCGTAATCCAGGTTACCATATGGAAACACATCTTTGCACTTGCAGGCTCCATGCCGCCAAGAACTGTCACAAGCCTGGTCAATGCAAATACCAGCAGGCAGCTTACAATGATTGCCACTTCTGCGATCACACTTAATTTTTTTATGTAATAGACCGCCTCGTCTTTTCTGTCCGCTCCCATACACTGACCTACAATTGTCATCAACCCTACGCCAACTCCGATTGCCGCCATTCCATTCAGATTCTCCAGAATATTTGTCATTGCCTGGGCTGCGATTGCAGTTGTACCTAATGTTGATACGGTAGACTGTATCGCCAGTTTTCCAAGCTGGAACATACTGTTTTCCACACCGGACGGAATTCCAATCCCGAGTATTCTCCGGATCATCGCCCAGTCCGGACGGATTTTCAGGTAATCTCTTACCACAATTGGCTGCCGGTCTTTTCTTAATTGAATCAATACTACCACTGCACAGAATATACGGGAGACCAGTGTAGAAATTGCCGCACCCGCAACTCCCATATGGAAAATCCAGATCATAATTGCATTTCCAACAATATTCATCGCATTCGATATCATGGAAATGAGCATTGGACCCTTCGTATTCTCCTGCGCGCGAAAAATGGATGCCGCCGAATCATATGCCGCTATGAACGGAAATGAAATAGCTGTATAAAAGAAATATGTCTCTGAGGCTCTCATAACGTCAGCTTCTACTGAACCAAAAATCAGGCGCAAAAGCGGTTTCTTAAATCCCAGACATAACACACTGACTACGATTGAGATGGCCGTGATGATGAATAACACCTGTCTTGCAGATTCATTCGCCATCTTTTTATTCTGTTGTCCGATATACTGTGAACAGACAATTGCTCCTCCTGCTGCCAGTGCCGAAAATGCCTGTATCACAAGAATATTGATAGAGTCCACCAGCGATACTGCCGAGATAGCTGCAGATCCAATATTACTTACCATCATCGTATCTGCCGTTCCCATAATTGAATTCAATAACTGTTCCAGAACGACCGGTATCAGAATACCGGCGATCATTTTATTTGAAAACATATGCTGTTGTTTCACTTTTTCTGTCATCACTTTTTCTGCTCCATAATATGAATGATTTCTTTATCCGTCTGCGCCATCCCCTGATTACCGATCTGTGCCATATGACGGATACAGTCTTCCGGTGTCTCTGCACAGATACCGTCACTCACACGAAGCGGCGCATCATGAACGGCCGTCAGCGCACAAAGCAGGGCTGCCGATGATCCTGTTGCAACCTTCATTGCACAGCCGACCTTTCCGCCGTCACAGATCATTCCCGTTACCGTCCCGGACATATTTCGCACCGCATACCCAAGCTGTTCGTCACTGCCTCCCAGCAGGTAAGCAATTCCTACGGATGCAGCCGTTGATGATGCCATGACACAGGAGCACATCGGTGACAGCTTTCCTATATAAGCATTGATATAACGGTTCACCAGGTGAGCAATTGCAAGCGCACGCACCTTTTTCTCCATTGACACTCCCAATGCGTCTGCTGCTTCACTGACCGGCAGGATCACTACCAGACCTTTTGTTCCCGCACCGGAACTGCTCATCGTCGGCAGCGGACAGCCGTCCAGACGGCTCTCGGCTGCCGAACTTACTTTCAGCATAATTCTGGTCAGCAGATCATTCTTCAACACCTCTGAACCTTTTTCACTCCGAAGCGTATCTGCAATTCCTACTCCGACTTTCTTATCTTCGGAATAAGCTGCCAGTCTTTCATTCATTTCCACTCCATCCATCAGGAAATGTAATTCTTCCTCTGAAGCTGTATCTGCAACCTGGCGGATCTGTGCAATTGTCATCTGTTTCAACGCCTCAATCAGAGCATTATCTGATGCCTGTCCGTTTTCCTGATTTTTTTCATATATAATCTTTCCATTTTTCTCCAGATATACAAGATTCGTATGTGTTCCTCTGATGACCGATGTGATCATATCTGCTTCTGTCTTAATCTTACATTTCACATACAATCCCTGCTCCTGCTCTTTAATCTTCACGGATACAGCAGCCATACCGCACAGTTCTTTCATCTGTTCCAGAATTTCCGGTGTGATATCTTCCAGAAGTTCCAGCCCTTTTTCCGGATTCTTAAGATATGCTCCCAGTGCTGCTGCATATGGAAGTCCTACATAATCACAGCCTGGGATTCCTGCCGACATTCCATTTTTATAGATTCCTGCATTTACTTCCACTTCTATCGAGCGGATCTTATTTTCCGTCATTTTCCCTGCATTTGCTGCGCACAGTGCTACACATACCGGTTCCGTGCAGCCAAGTGCCGGAACTACGTCATTCTTTAAAAGTGTAATCATTTCTTCTTTTTTTAACATATCTCTTCCCCAAACTTTTTATTTCGACCAGGTTGGTTCTTCCTCTCCTGTATAGGCAAATCTGCCGTCATTCTTTTCTTCCAGTGCTTTGATCATATGATAGGTATATTCATTATATGGTGTTGGAATCCCCAGTTCTTTTCCCATACGCATCAGCGCTCCGGAAAACATATCGATCTCCGTATGACGTCCTGCATCCAGATCCTGTAATGTGGAATAACGGGCCTTTGGCGGAACCGCACTTCCCCGTCCGGACATTCTGTCCGCTTTACTGATGTCAATTCCTTTCGCTTCTGCAATTGCTTCCAGTTCTTTTTTCAAACCATTCTGAATTGCTTTCATATGTTCACTGTCCCGGTAACAGCCAACACCTGCTCCCAGGATTGCCTGTGGCAGATTATTGCAGACATTCAGACGAAATTTACACCACACTTCTTCTATTGCATATTCCGTTGAACGGTAATGGATTCCCGTACCGGCAAACAGTTCTTTCACCGCCTTTACCCTTTCACTTTCGTATGGGGCTTCATATTCACCGAAGATGATCCCAAGTGTTGTCTCCGGATCGAAATGATATCCGTCCGCTTCTCTGTGCGACGCTACTTTAATCACAGCCGGAAGAATGTGTGACTTTCCAATCTGTTCTGCGATGATCTCTTCGCTGTCCACGCCATTCATCAGGCTCATTACACTGGTATCTTTTCCAACTATTTTTCGGATGCTTTCCAATGCTCCCGGTAATGCACCGTATTTTAACGAAACGATCAGGAAATCCACATTTTCTGCTTCCTCTGGTGTCCACACCTCCGGATGATAGACCTTTCCGTTGATCGCACAGCCCTGACGGCTCAGTCTTTCCTTTCTCTCTCCTTCGGCGATCACACCAAGCTTTATATCTTCACGGTTCGCAAGTCCCCAGATCACATAGGAACCTACCGCACCTGCACCTAATACTGCAACTGATGTTATCTTCATGATTCTTGTCCTTTCATGTTCTGTCTCTGTTAATCCTCAGAATCGTCCGCCAGCAATTTCTCTTGCATACTTTTGTATCTACATGACCTGCCACTGGCAGCTCCTTACGAACACATGGCGATACCCAAAAAATGGCTGCAATCAGTTTCCTGACTGCAACCATTTTATCACATTTTTTATACTTCGGTAGGATTATTTCAATTTTCCGTATTCTTCATCGGATACTGCCTCGCACCATTCATTGGAAGTCTCTTCTCCCGGAACTTCTACTGCCCATGCCTTCGGCCATCCTGCATAGAATCCCACGTGTGTGATCACTGCTGCGATCTCTTTCTGTGTCACTCCGTGATCTTTGGCGTTCTGAAGATGGAATTTCAAGGAAGAATCTTCTTTCAATGCTTTCTTTGTTATCCCTGCTGTCCATTCGCCTGACGGATCATATCTTCTACAACGATATCAAAGATTTCTCCAACAGAATTGCAATACTCCAGTATCTTCCACGGCTCATTCGTATGGAAATGAATCTTCACCAGATCTTCATCACCTGCTGCGATCAGACTGTTACCTTCAAAATGTTCTGTAATATAATCTGCGATATCATCTTCATCCAGATCTTCGTCTCTTCTCTCGATCAGTAACTGTGTATCGTAACGATATGCGAACTGATCATCTTCTGCATCAATTGATTGAACTCCCATCTTTCTTATCCTCCGTTATCATTCCAAAATTCTTTACATCGGTGTTCCTACTTCGATCAGATTGCCATCCGGATCATAGAAACGGACCACCTTCTGCCCCCAGCTGTGTGTCATCAGCCGGTTGACATACCTAACATTAGGATACAACTTTTCAAGCTTTCTGGCAAATGCTTCGATATCCGGTTCTTCGAAATATAACTCACTGGCATGATTTTCCGGAATAATATCCTTATTCAGAACTTCTTTCCATATCTTTTCGTCCTGAAGTACCAGGCCTTCCGTTAATATCACATTGCCGTCATTGTCAAGAATTGTATTCAGTCCGAACAGGTCATGATAGAATTGTTTGGAATGTTCGATATCTTTTACAACAATTAATATATTTTTTAATCGCATTTCTTTTCTCCATTATGCATTGACTTTTCCCGGATTTCATTTTCCCTGAGCTTTATTTTATCCAGACTTTATTTTCCCTGCTCTGCCAGATATTCTTCTGTCAAAGCTACGGCATCTGCGATACACTGTGGACAACTGCAGAGAACTTTTCCTGTCTCCACACCTTTTAACTCCCGGCAGATGCAGGAACCATTTTTCTCTTTGAATTTTTCTACTTTGCTTCGGATCTTCTTATATGTATCCCCTTTGGTTCTGGATCCTTCTTCTGTGCCTCCCTGACTGTTATCAAGACCGATGATCATTGCCATTCCAGACAATGCACCACACATCTCCATCACGCCCATACCCAGACCAAAACCTTCTGCGATACGAAACATATCGTCTTCACTGATTCCGAATTCTTTGCAAAATGTACAGGCTACTGCCTGGGCGCAGTTGCATCCTCTCTGGTGTAATTCTGCTGCATGTTCTGCTTTTGTATTCATGTTAGTCTACTCTCCTTTTGGTTATATATTTTTACTTTTTATTTCATTTTTAGTTAATTCTTATCTATCTCCGTTTCCGATCTTAATCAGATTATTCATGCTTGCCGCTTCCAATGTATTTAATTGTTGTACCGTTAACTGTCGTAATAATTTCATCCGTTCTTTCTGATTCTTATTCTGATTAATCAAAATAGCATTATAACTCTCCTAATTTGCTAGTACCAACCTTTCCCCATTGCCCCTCCTGTTATAATATCGCATACTTTATTAAACCAAATTACTATTATTTAATATATTTTAACATAAAACTATACACAATTGCAATTATTAGTTAATAGCAAAAAGTAAAATCAATACGCCCAACACCTTTCATTGACTTTTCCAGATACTCAGATTACAAAAAGAAGCCAGATTTCTCCGACTTCCTTTCAAACTACGATTTCTATATATTCTTATTTCATAATCAGATTCAACACACCTGTTGACTGCAGGAATAAAATCATCATAATGACTGGCATAATATAACGCATCATCACATTATATAACTTTTTACGCTTGAATTTTTCGCCATTCAGTTCCATTTCCTCCGCAATCCATGACGGTTTCATGATCCAGCCGATCAAAATTGCTGATAACAGTGAGATAAACGGCATCATAAAGCTGTTACTGATATAGTCCATGATATCCAGAAGCTGTCCCGTACTTCCGTTTGGAAGTGCAACTTCTACATAGAAGACGCTGTATCCAAGTGCGATCACTGCTGTTGCGATCAGGTAGATCACCGATAACACTCTGGTCGTCTTCTTACGCTCTGTGTGGAATAATTCCATACAGTTTGCGGTAATGGATTCCAGTACCGAGATGCAAGATGTTAACGCCGCAAATCCTGCCAGCACGAAGAACAGAATTCCGATGATTCTTCCTACCGCTCCCATACAATAGAATACTTTCGGCAATGAGACAAACATCAGTCCCGGGCCTGCTGACATACCATCCAGTCCGGAGAATACGAATACTGCCGGAATGATCATAACACCGGCAAGGAATGCAACTCCTGTATCCATAATTTCAATCTGCGATACCGCTTTGTTCAGATCTACATCTTTCTTTACATAAGATCCATATGTAATCATAATTCCCATAGATACACTCAGTGAAAAGAACAACTGACTCATTGCATCCAGTGTGATCTGAAGGAAACGTCCAATCGTGATTCCTGTCAGATCCGGTTTCATATACATCTTCATTCCCTGTAATCCTGTACGGACCGTTCCGTCATCCAACGTAGTCTTTAATGTAAGTGAGAAAATTGCGATTCCAATTACCATGATCAACAGAACCGGCATGATAAATTTGGAAACTCGTTCAATTCCCTTTTCTACTCCGTTATATACGATCAGTGCAGTCAGGAACATAAAGATCAGTCCATACCATACGGAAGACGGAGAAGAGATAAATGAAGTAAAGCAGTTATCTGCTACTGCCTGCTTTCCTGAACTTGTAAGATAGATCACGATATATCTTAAGATCCATCCACCAATCACCGCGTAATAAGTCATGATCAATACCGGAACCAGGAATGTGATCACTCCAAGAAATTTCCATTTTTTTCTCATTGATTCATAGGCATAGATTGCGCTTTTTCCCGTCTTGCGGCCAATTGCTATATCTGTAGTCAGTAACACAAAACCAACCGTCAATACCAGCACAAGATAGATGATCAGGAAAAGTCCTCCCCCGTCTTTTGCTGCCAGATATGGAAAACGCCAGAGGTTTCCCACGCCGACTGCGCTTCCGGCTGCTGCAAATACGAAGCCAATCTGCCCGCTAAAGCTATTTTTTTGTTTCATACTCTTTTTTCCTCTCATTTTTTCGTTAATACTTCAATATTTTACCACTAATTCATAGAAAATAAAACAAAAAAGACCAGTGGAGACGTGAAAAAGTAGCTTTTTTTCTGTCCCCACTGGTCTTTCTGCTATCTACAGGCTCCAGTCTGCTGCCATTAGCTGTGTCTTCATTATATTCGCATAGATGCCGTCTTTCTTCTTCAATTCTTCCGGCGTACCACTTTCCGCAACTACATCGTCTTTCAATACCACAATCTTATCCGCATCTGCGACTGTTCTCATTCTGTGTGCAATGATCATGACCGTCTTATTCTTAATCAGTCGTGACAGGGATTCCTGTATCATCGTCTCGTTATCTACATCCAGAGACGCCGTTGCTTCATCCAGAAGGATGGACCGATCAGTTCGGTAACTTCGCCCTGTTTTGCCGTAAATGTGACATCTTTTAATACCGCATCTCCTATATTATAAGAAAATCCGACATTCCTGAATGCAATATCATATCCCTGATTATCCATCATTGTTGTACCATCCTGCACTTCATGTGACAGGATCTCATCCTTTGATGCTCAATGATACACCTATGATTCACAGCCTTCTTTGTATATAATGTCCCATCCGGTGCTGTGATATTTTTCCAGCATGACCACATATTCTTCAGCCTCTTCTTTGGACATATCGTGCCTTACCACTTCGAAAAAGCTTTCAAATAATGCCTTATTCATAATGTGCATGAAGTTTTTCGTAACCGGCTTTCCTCCTTTAAAATGAAGTCCGGTCGCTTCCATGAACTTATATGTATATTCTGTCTCGATATCCACCAGATGTTCTACAAAGTTCTGGGACTTCGTCCCATAGGAACCATTTACCAGAAGTTTGAACTCTTCGAAATGCTCATACATATATTCCACAAACATCTCCATCCCCTGCTGTGCGAAATCATCTAACTGTTTTGCCTGCTTATCCGGGTCTGTCGCATGGAATCTCTCCTGCACACTTACAAACTTCTCTGTAAATTCTCTCGCTACCGGTTCTACGATAGCGGGAAATAATCCTGTCTATTGATATATTTTCTCGATTTTCCATCACCGTTTTCTTCTTTCCGAATATACTATAAACCATAGAATATATTTCACCGGGAGGATCTTATGAAAAAGCGTATCACTGCACTTCTTTTACTCCTTACACTATCTGTCACTTCACTTTTTGCATGTACATCTGCTGACAAATCGGAATCCGCATCAGACAAAACAGCAAAAACTTCAAAATCCACAAGTACTAAAAAACAGGAACTGACTCCTGTTACATTAAATGAAGTAGCACACTCCATCTTCTATGCTCCGATGTATGTGGCAATCGAAAAGGGATATTTTGCCAACGAAGGAATCGACCTTTCTCTCGTGACTGGTTTCGGAGCCGACAAAACTATGACGGCCGTCCTCTCCGGAACTGCCGACATTGGCTTTATGGGTTCGGAAGCTTCTATCTACACATATAACGAGGGGGCGAATGATTATGTTGTAAACTTTGCCCAGCTCACCCAGCGCGCCGGGAACTTCCTGGTTGCCAGGGAAGATATTAAGGATTTCAAATGGGAAGATCTGAAAGGCAAGAAGGTCATCGGCGGTAGAAAAGGCGGCATGCCTGAAATGGTATTTGAGTATATCTTAAACCAAAACCATATCGATCCGGCTACAGATCTCACCATCGACCAGAATATTGATTTCGGTTCTACTGCGGCTGCCTTCGCAGAAGACAAATCCGATTACGACTTCACCGTAGAATTCGAACCTGGTGCAACCAATCTTGAAAAACAGGGTAAGGGATACGTTGTCGCCTCTCTTGGAACGGACAGCGGCTATGTTCCGTACACTGCTTTCTCTGCAAAGAAGAGTTACATCAACAAACATCCGGAAGTCGTCCAGGGATTCACCAATGCACTGCAAAAAGGTATGGACTACGTGGCATCCCACACACCGGAAGACATTGCTCAGGCAATCGCTCCTCAGTTCAAAGAGACCACACTGGAGACGATCACAACCATCATTTCCCGCTATTATGAGCAGGATACATGGAAAAAAGATCTGATCTTCCGGCAAGAAAGCTTTGATCTTCTTCAGGATATCTTAGAAGAAGCAGGCGAGCTTAAGGAACGCGCACCTTACAAGGATCTCGTAACTACTACTTATGCAGAAAAGGCAGCAAAAACAAGCAACGATACCCAGAAAACCAATTAACTCTATACTCCGATATCTACAAAACCGGCAACTTCTCTTGCTTACTATGGTATAAAAAATAATGCTGCAAACTTTTCTTCATTCTGCAGCATTATTTTTAAATTATCATATATTCGTAAGAACCTGCTATCAGCAGTTTTCTTTTTCTTCCTATATTCGCCTATGCCAGCTCCGCATCCAGGTGCTCTTTCACATAACCGCTGACTTTATCTCTCGGAATCTCCATCACCACTGCCAGTTCTCCATACAGAAACTTCTCGGCGCTGGACATATATCTCTCATCAACGTTGATCGTCTTTTTTCCCGCCAGTAATCTCTTCTTATTTCTTCCATATGAAGTCTTGATCAGTGAGATCCACTCCCGGCACTGATTGTGTAACAATGCGTTCTTGTACATTCCTTCCCGCTGTTTTTCATTTGTCACACCAATGATATCGATCTTTGGCATCTCTTTGATCAGATTCTCCGCCTCTTCTTTTGTGATCAGTTTTCTGATCTGATCCCGCTTATTATCGACTGGTGTGTATACCGTTCCACCTGCATCATATACCGGTTTTAACGTATAATACTCTTTGTCCGAACTGCCCATGTCAATCTTGCCAATATTTACTACTTCGCAGACGCCCTCCTTATAATGCGCCACATAATCTCCTATTTTGAACATTTCTGCCTCCTGTTCTAACACTTCTCTCATGGTAACCTGCAGATGTATGACAACGCTAAAAGAGCGCACAATCCGAAGTTATATCGAACTGCACGCCATCTTTTCTGGTATCGTATTATGAAATTTGTAAACGCGCTGACATAAACTCTTGATATACCTATTATATCACAACCATTTCACGGATGTAAGATTTTTTTAAGAATTTCTCTCAAAATCAACCCTGCACTGCACAAAGCCACCAATATTTTCCTTTCTATCAGTATCAGCCAACGTGGAATTTTTTATGCATTTCTTCTTTAAATTCTTTTCGTTTGAATAAAATTAATCCGATCAACAGCAGAAAACTGCACCCGATACAGATAACCGATGGAGTCCTGTAATGGATTACTCCTGTCACTAAAAGAATCAATGGAAGAATCATCGAATAGACAGCGGCCATCACATAATAGATCATATATTCTCTCGGTGACAGGGAACGTATTCTTGATATGATCAACATTACAACCTGGATCAGCAGGCAGATATCCGGAATTCCGATATTCACAGACCAGCCTCTCCATCCGGTTCCGAGATCCCACAATACACAGATCCCTGACATGATTAGAAGCTGCCATGCCGCATTCTTCAGCAGATTGAACCGTTTCACATAACCGACTGCCATCGTAAGCCACATCGTCACACACCCGGCTGCCACGAATACCGACCAGTGCACGCCGGGCGATATAATGATATCCGTCATCATACTGATCACGATCGCTGCAATACAGCAAAATGTAAAGATCTGTAATACTTTCTTTCCTTCATAATTTGGTCTTGCATCCTCCGGGAAATCCGGTTCTGCCACTTTGACCGAAGCCCCCAGTTCTTTCAATATCCGGTAGAAATTCCGCTGGATATTCGTGCTGTCGTATCTCGATGTAAAGCCAAGTGATAACGTATCTTGAAAAGAACAGATACATAATTCTGTCCGGTTCGTACTTGTATACACGCCAAACTTTTCAATATATTGCGCATAATCTTCCGGCATCTTTACCACACTCATGTTCGAAAGCACGGCGGTTACTTCCTGCTCCGCCATCTTGGCACCCGCACGGATACAGCGGTTTTTCAGTTCCAGCGGTGCCCATTTTAAGATCTTATGCTTTTCTATTGCAATCAGTTCATTCATCCGTCCTGCCATATGCTCTTTGGACAGATTCTCCTGAAAATATAACTTTACTGCCTCCAGTACATCTTCAAAAGAATCTTTTCCCCCTCCGAACTGATACCCCGGCTCTATATAACCGAAGAAATTCAGCATCGAATCCGATGGAAAAATCTTTCTTAAATTCACCGGAACCATCAGGATAACCGGCTTCTTCTCCTGCATCCGGCTCATTTCTTCATGGATTGCACAGATAAATGCAGCCGTCAGGAGCACCGACATGGAGACTTTCTTTTCTCTGGCAATCCCCAGCAGTTCTTTTACCGACATGGAAGCTTCATTGATCTGCAGCTCTTCATATCCTTTTCCACCCTTTTTGATCTGAACCGCCCTGATCTTTTTCTTTTTCTTTCTTGGAAAATCCGGATCATAATATCGGCTGAAACTGTCATCTTCCTGATCTTTTACCGTCAGATACTGGTTTGACAGCTCCACCGGTTCCAGATCTTCTTCGTGGATCAGATACAGATAATTCTTCACCAGTTCTCTTAGGAATTCTGTTGCACCGGTTCCATCTGTCAGCGCATGAAATACTTCAAAATTGATCCGTTTTTTATAATATGTCACTTCAAATAAAAGTGTCTTTTTATCCCGTACATACAGGCTGCTGCAAGGTTCTTTATATTCTTCCCTTACCACCGGTCTTAATTCACTTTTCTCCAGATAATGCCAGAAAAGCCCCTTTCTCATAACCGACAAAAATACGGGATACTTTTGTATCGTCTGATTCAGAGCTTCCTGTAATATCTCTTCTTTTACTTCTTCTTTCAGCTCACAATAGAACCGGAACACTCTGGTATCTTTCGGGCTGCTGGCTGCGGAAAATAACTTTGCCGCATTATCCAGACTTCTCCAGTAAGCACGTTTTTGCTCAAACACCGGCTTTCTCCTCCCCCTTTACTTTCCCGCTTTATTCTTCGTTTGCAGGACTAACCTTCCGGCTGTTTTCATCAGATGTATAGCCGCTCAGGAAACGGTTAATAATAGCAAAGCTCTCCTGTACATGGTAATATTTTACTCCCAGTGCAAAGAATCCGTGAAGTGCATCCTGTATTCTGTGCACCTCCACCTTATTGCCCGCTTCTTTTAACCTTCTTCCATACTCTTCCCCCTCATCTCTGAGAGGATCACATTCCGCCGTTAAGATCAGTGTATCCGGCTGGTTGCTGTAATCGGTCTCCATGAGAGGTGCAAGATATTTACTTTTCTTATCTTCTTCTGCCGATGCATAGAAATTAATATAATCCCGCATCTTTCCCGCAGTCAGAAGATATTCCGTCCCGTAACGTCTTACCGACAAATATGGGGACTCCTCACTGTAATCATTATTTACCGCAGGATAGATCAGTATCTGTCTCTTCGGCAGGAATTCTCCCTGATCTCTTGCCATCAGTGAAACAGCTGCTGCCAGATTCCCACCGGCACTGTCTCCGATCAGTGTAATCTTATCCGGATCTGTATTCAAGATAAACTGGTTCGTGTACATAGCCTTTGCCGCCATATAACAATCGTAAAAACCAATGGGAAATGGATACTCCGGCGCCAGCCGGTACTCTACCGATACAACGATATGATCTGTTGCCGAAGCAAGACGGGCACAGATTCTTTCATAATTATCAATACTTTCCGTTACCCATCCTCCCCCGTGAAAGAACAGAAATACCGGCAGATCATCCTCCATCTTTTCCCCTGGAAGGAATATCCTTACAGGAATCTGATGATTGCCGTTATAAATCTTATAGTCAATCGTCTTATGAAATATCTTCATCGGATCAATTGCTTTTAAATTCGCCAGGTGTCTTGAAGCCTCCACTTCAATGCCGTCGAAGGACAGCGCTTTTAATACCCGCCTCATGGATTTGTTGATCGCCATTATCTGATATATCCTTCCTCATATGCTTTTGCTTTATTAAATGCATATAACTCTGCAAAAGTTGCCTGCTTGTATGGAGAAGCGTAGAAAATCCCCACCATTCCACATGTGATAACCGTAAGAATATCCCATCCAAGGAATGACAGATCCAGAATAAACGTCTCCATCTTCTGTCCGTCCATCATACGCTTACTGATCTGGAACGCTTCTTTTCTGTCCATTCCCGGATTCTCTGCAAGAATGTAAGGAATCATCAGGTATTCATAATGCTTCACGATTCCTGGAATCACCAGCAGTAATGTCCATAAGGATGTAAAAAGTTCTCTTAAGAACATGGTCAGTACAATATTCACATAATGTCCGGAACGGAATGCATCAAACATCGTTCCAACCGTTGGATTCTCTGTCTTATTCAATACGAAGAAACGTTTTCCACCTACTTCCAGAAGATTTCCCACGAATATCTTCAGTGCCCATATTACAATCGTTAATATAATCGCAGCCATTGCAATTGCCAGCCCTGCAAATGGGAATCCCCATCCGTAATGATATGAGAATGAAAACCCGTCATTACCATACAGACTGTTCTGTGAAGCACCACTTCCGGTTCTTCCTCCGCTTATGCTGCTAAGTCCCGTGATGATTCCCATGATCACTGCTACAGCCACACATGCCCAGTAATTCTTCTTAAATGCAATCTTACCATTTGTTTTCAGTCTTTCTCTTGTCCAGTTCATATACTTTTTCTCCTTGTTTATCCCTGTTGCTTTGCATTTTGAATCTTTTCATTTAAATCATTCAGATATACCCATCGGTCCATCTTCTCATCCAGTGCATTCTCAGTCTCTTCTTTTTTCTCCATAAGTTCCCGCAATTTCACCGAATTAGTCACATTGGCTGCAATCTGTGCATCCAGTGTCTCAATCTTTTCTTCCAGTTTTGCAATGTCATCATCGATCGACTCGAACTCCCGCTGCTCTTTGAATGTGAATTTCAGCTTTGGTTCCCGCTGTTTCCAGGTGTCTTTCGAAGAGCTCTCTGCCTTCTTCGGCTGTTCCTCTGTCCCGGCAGCATGTCCTTTCAATGACATCTCTGTATCCAGACCTTCCAGTTCTTTGCGGATCAGATAATCCGAATAACCACCCTCGAACTGTCGTACTTTTCCGTCTCCTTCAAATGAGAAGATACGGTTCACAATACGATCCAGGAAATAACGGTCATGTGATACCGTGATGATAATTCCGTCAAAGTGATCCAGATAATCTTCCAAGATCGTCAGCGTCTGGATATCCAAATCGTTGGTCGGCTCATCCAGGATCAGTACATTCGGTGCACTCATCAAAACACGCATCAGGTACAGTCTTCTCTTTTCTCCCCCGGAAAGCTTCTCAATCTTTGACCACTGCATGGCTCCGTCAAATAAAAAGCGCTCCAGCATCTGGGATGCCGTGATCTTTCCGTCTGATGTCGTAACATATTCTCCCACTTCTTTGACATAATCAATCACTTTCATGGATGCATCCATATATTCATTCTCCTGAGAGAAATATCCGATCCGGATCGTCTGCCCAATCTCGATCGTGCCATTATCCGGTTTTACAATCCCATTAATAATCTTAAGAAGTGTCGTCTTTCCACAGCCATTCGGTCCGATGATTCCGATTCTGTCATTTTTTAGGAAAATGTAACTGTAGTCATCGATCAGCTTTCTTGCTCCATAAGATTTACTGATGTTCTGAAGCTCGATCGTCTTATTTCCCATACGGGACGCTACGGAATCCAGTACCACTTTCTTTTCTTCCTGAATGTCCTTGATCTCCTGCATTGCCTTGATGCGGTCAATGTGTGCTTTCTGCTTCGTACTTCTGGCTCTTGCACCTCTTCCCAGCCATTCGAGTTCTGTACGCAGAAGACTCTTTCTCTTTCTTTCTGTCGCCAGTGCCATATCCTGACGTTCTGCTTTTAACTTGACAAACTCCGAATAATTTCCAGGGTAGCTGTATAATTTCCCCTGATCTACTTCCACGATCCTGGTTGCCACACGATCCAGAAAATAACGGTCATGGGTAACCATCAGGATTGCCCCGCGAAATCCGATCAGATATTCCTCCAGCCACTCAGACATCGCATTATCCAGGTGGTTGGTCGGTTCATCCAGTACCAGGATATCTGCCGGTGTAAGCAATGCATTGACCAGTGCAATTCTCTTCTTCTGACCGCCGGACATATGCTCTACTTTCTCGTCATAGTCATAGAAGCCAAGCTTGTTCAGCATGGTTCTGGCATCTGCTTCAATTGTCCACTGATTCAGCTCATTCACATTGTCTGCGATTGCCGCACGCAACACCGTTGTTCCCTCTTCAAATTCCGGTGTCTGCGGCAGATAACAGATCTTGACCTGATTTCCTATACTGATCTTACCTTCATCGTATGGTTCTATCCCGGCTGCCACTTTTAAAAGCGTAGATTTTCCCATTCCGTTAATTCCGATCACACCGATCTTTTCATTCTCATTGATGCTGAATGCAACATCATTCAGAAGGACACGGTCAGTATAAGCCTTCGTAATATGCTCCATCGTAAGTAAATTCATACTTTAGTTCTCCTTCATAAGCCTTTCGGATCTTCCCATCGGCAGTCCCTGTAAAATGCCTGACAGGCCAGAAAAGAGACCGGAAACTCCGATCTCTTTTCGTTCTCCTCTTTCTATTATATTTTACAGAAAGACATATTTCAATATGAATAATACCGTAAGTACATACATTAATGCGCTGATCTTCTTTTCTTTTGCTTTTCCAGTCATCAGATTCAGGATCACATAAGAGATAACTCCCATAGAGATACCTTCTGAAATGCTGTAGAAGAATGGCATAGCCAGAATACAGATGTAGCATGGCAGTGCCTCTGAAAAATCATCAAAATCGATGTGTGTCACATTTGTCAGCATGTAGAATCCAACCACGATCAGGGCCGGTGCTGTTGCAAATGAAGGAATTGCAAGGAAGATTGGTGACAGGAACAGTGACAGGCCGAATAAAATAGCTGTCGTTGCAGAAGTCAGTCCCGTTCTTCCTCCTTCGGATACACCGGATGCACTCTCTACAAATGTCGTAGTCGTTGTTGTTCCAAGCACTGCTCCAACGGTTGTTGCAACCGCATCTGCCATCAGCGCACCTTTGATATTCGGAAGACGTCCCTCCTCATCTAACATACCTGCCTTTGTAGACACACCGATCAGTGTTCCGATCGTATCAAACATATCTACAAATAAGAATGCAAAGATGACAACGATAAAGTTCAAAGAGAATATTCCGCTGAAGTCAAGCTTTCCAAATACCGGCATGATGCTTGGAATTGTGAATCCCTTGCTGAAATCCGGAAGCAGGCTGTAGAATCCAATTTCTGGATTCGCTACATAGATACCCGCCATCTGACAGATGATTCCAAGAATCCATGTAATCAGGATTCCCCATAAGATATTTCCCTTTACATTCTTTATTACCAGAATTCCTGTAATTCCCACACCGATCAGTGCAAGAATGACCGTGATTCCTACGTTACTCATAGAAGCTTCCACACCTTTGGCACTGTTATATCCATCAATGGAGAATAACTGCAGAAGTGTAGAACCTCCTACTACGATATTCGCATTCTGAAGTCCGATAAATGCAATGAATAATCCGATACCGACACTTACTGCCGACTTCAGATTCTTCGGAATTGCATTGAAGATTGCCTCACGGATATTCGTAAGTGAAAGTACGATGAAAACGATACCTTCTACAAATACTGCCGTTAATGCAACTTCCCACTTATAACCCATTCCAAGAACAACAGTATAGGCAAAGTATGCATTCAGTCCCATTCCAGGTGCCAGTGCGAACGGGTAATTGGCGAAGAACGCCATCAAGAATGTACCGATCATTGCAGCCAGCGCTGTCGATGTAAAGATTGCACCGGAATCCATCCCTGTTGCAGACAGGATACTCGGATTGACTGCAAGTATGTACGCCATAGTCATGAACGTAGTGATCCCTGCCATAACCTCTGTTTTGGCATCGGTTCCGTTCTCACGGAGCTTAAATAATTTTTCCAACATGTTTCTCTTTTCCTCCTTATACTCTCAAAAAATAAGATAACGACAACAAAATTACTGTATCTCTCTTATTTTTTTTCTTAAAGCAAGTACCTGATTTGGTGCTACGGATAACTCATCGATTCCCATCTGCAGGAATTGTTCTGTCATGTCCAGATCTGCTGCCAGATCACCACATATGCTGATTGTTTTTCCCTCCAGATGTACATTATTCGCAATAATACGTATCATTTTAAGCAATGCCGGATGATGCGGATTATAAAAATGATCCAGTTTAGAATTTGTTCTGTCCATTCCCAGTGTAAGCTGCGTCAGATCATTCGTTCCTATACTGAAAAAATCAGCCTCCCGTGCCAGTTCACCGCTTATCATAACCGCTGCCGGTGTTTCAATCATAACTCCGATCTGTATTTCTTCATTAAACGGAATCTTCTCATCTTTTAACTCTTTTTTTATCTTTTCCAGAAGCAGTTTTGCCTGCTGTACTTCTTTTACATCTGTAACCATCGGGAACATAATAGACATCTTTCCATAAGCAGATGCACGTAAAATTGCACGTAACTGCGTCTTGAATATCTCGTCTTTATCCAGTGACACACGGATTCCCCTGTATCCCATCTCCGGATTATTCTCTTCTCCCAGATCCAGACACTCTGCTGTCTTTTCACCGCCCAAATCTGCTGTACGGATCACAACCTTTTTCATTCCCATCGCTTCTGCTGCCAGACGATATACCTGAAACTGCTGTTCTTCTGTCGGAAGTTTCGGACCATTTTCCATATAAATAAATTCACTTCTGAATAATCCGATTCCACCCGCATCACTGCGCAGAACGCTTTCAATGTCTTCCCTGCTTCCGATATTCGCGCACACATCAATTTTTTGTCCGCTCTGCGTAATATTTTCTTTTCCCTTCAGACGTTCCAGACTCTGTACCTGCGTATGATTCTCATCTTGTCTCTGTTTCATCTTTGAAATCGTTGTATAATCAGGTTCGATATATACTTTTCCCTCAAAACCATCGATAATAATGGTCTTGCCTTCGTATTCTTTCTTTAAAGACTCTCCCAGTCCGATCACAGATGGAATTCCTTTTGTTCTTGCAAGCACTGCCGTATGAGAATTAATTGTTCCGTATCTGGTAACAAACCCAAGAATCTTGCTCTTATCAAGCTTTACTGCCTCACTTGGATATAATTCACCGGCTGCCAGTATAAACGGTTCATCTGTCAGCATCTTATCTTTCCATGCCCTTGCAAGAATCCGAAGTACCCTTGTCGACACATCTTTAATATCTGCTTCGTGTCCCTGTACATAACTTTTATTACTTTTTGCCGCACTTGCCAGTACATTTTCCACCGCATTTTTTACAGCATACTCTGCATTCAACTTATGCTCTACGATAATATTTGTAATCTGCCTGATGATTTCCTGATCTTCAAGGATCATCTGCTGCATCTCAAATATAGCTGCATTCGCTTCACCTACTTCCTTAGAAGCCGAATCATACAGATCCCTCAGTTCCTGCAACGCTTTCTGCCTTGCTTTCTGAAAACGCATAACCTCTTTTTCTACATCTTTTACATAGATTCTGCGAATCTCTTTTGTATCCCGCTTATAAAAGGAAAGTTTTCCGATTGCAATTCCTTCTGATATTTTTTTCCCAGTCAATGTAATCATAGTTTTCCAACCCTTTTAAACCTTTATTAGTATGAACAATAATACTTTACACGTTTGCCGTTCATTCGTCAAGTAGATTACTTTTTTGTATAAAAACACAAAAACATTCCTTAAATTCATTGACGTCTTTATCAATATATGCTAATCTGACAACAGTGTAATTCATAGAATACTTTTATAAATTGCACGATTTAATAATTTTTATGGAGGTATAATCATGAAAGGTACTGTAAAATGGTTTAACAACCAAAAAGGCTACGGTTTCATTTCTGACGCTGAGGGTCATGATGTATTCGTTCATTATTCAGGACTGAATATGGAAGGATTCAAGACACTTGAAGAAGGTCAGGAAGTGGAATACGAAGTTACAGAAGGTGCTAAGGGCCCACAGGCTGTTAACGTAACACCACTCTAATCGCAACAATCTAAGTTTTTAATGTACCTTTTATATATTAAAATATATCTATTTCGGATTTAAATATTTAAAAGTAATACATGACTTAACGAGAGAGGATTATGAGAAAAAGCCAGATAACTGCAGTTATCTGGCTTTTATCATATCTGCCAAACCGGTCATCTGAAGATACACAGATGACCGGTTCTTCTGTATTATTCAGTATTATTTCTGTGGTCTTGAAACATTCAGCTGAAGATCAATTCCAAATGGATTAACCACAACTCCCGTAACTTCCGGGCCCATTGCTTCCGGAATTCTGGCTGCTTCGACAACTCCCATTGTATACTTCATATCTCTGTTCTCATTCTGGAATTTCAGGAATTCCTGAACGTCTGTAAAGATCGGCATCAGTACCTGTCCGTCATCTTTATTCAAAATCGGCATTTTTTTATCTTCACTGATTGCCGTGATATATCTGCCCCTCTGATAATGTGCCATCAGTTCTTCCTGCAGTTCCTTTGTTTCATCCGTGAGTTTTAATTCTTTCTGGCTTCTTACCTTCTGCATAAAATACATTGCAGTAATCTGAAGTTCCGGATTCTCAATCGGTTCTTCGCCCGGCTTCTGTTCCGGTCTTCTAACCAGTTCCCCTAACTGAATCGCAATCTCTTCTTCTGTTCCTTTACCGATTACCATACAGTTCACCCCGATTGGGAATAAACTGCTATAGAAAGGAAGCAGGTATTTTTTTTCAATATTAAAAATTTTTAACGGATTATTCGCCTTCAGGAATTCCTGTCCTCCGCGCATTGCATCTTCTTCTGAAAAGAATATAAACACTTCATCATCATACGTCTCCGGATCACATACCACAAAAGGCATTCTTGTACAATCAGACATCAATACATAGATGGCATCCGATTCCCGTAACTTTTTTAAAACGCTGTTTTTGTCTACACTCATACTGTTCCTCTTTCACTTCTATTGATTAGCACGATATGCCTCGTCCGCGCTATACACGTCGAAACCACTACCTTTAAGAATATCGATCACCCTTCCAGGATCATCACTCTTTAATACAGCTGCTGCATCTGCTCCATTTGCAAATGCATACATATATTCAATATTCACTTCTCCATCTACAATCTGATGCATTGCTTTATTCAATGAACCGGTTGCATGTGGTACACGAAGTGCTACAACATCTGTCAGCATTGCTGTAATTCCAGCTTCTTTTAATGCTGCACGTCCTTTGTGCGGGTCAGAAACGATCAGACGAAGCATTCCATAATCTGATGTATCCGCAAGACTCAGTGCAACAATATTCACACCTTTTTTTGCCAGTACATCCAATACTTCTTCCAGACGTCCTTCTCTGTTTTCCAAAAAAACTGATAACTGTTGTACAGTATTACTTACGCCCATGTTATTCCCTCCTGTTTATAAACCTCTGTTATCAATGACACGTTTTGCCTTGCCTTCGCTTCTTTCGATTGTCTTAGGCTCTACAAGTTTTACTCTTACTGCAACACCAAGTGCCTGTTTCAGTACTGCAGCAACTTTGTTCTTCAGTTCATCCAGCTTACGGATCTCATCTGAAAAATATTTTTCATCTACTTCTACCATTACAGTCAGTACATCCAGGTTATTTTCACGATCTACGATCATCATATAATGTGGTGCAACACCGCCTCCGATAGAAAGCAGGGCTGTCTCTACCTGTGTCGGGAATACGTTGACTCCGCGGATAACCTTCATATCATCTGTACGGCCTTTGAACTTGGAAATTCTAGGAAGCGTTCTTCCACACTCACACGTAGAATGATCAATACTTGTAAGATCCTTTGTTTTGTAACGAAGTAACGGCATACCTTCTTTTACAAGTGTGGTAAATACAAGTTCTCCTGTCTCCCCGTCTGCACATGGTGTATGATCTGCCGGATTCAATACTTCCGGATAGAAATAATCTTCATATATATGCATTCCTTTATGATGGATACATTCCAGTGCAACACCCGGACCTGTAATCTCACACAATCCATAGATATCAAAACAGTTAACATTTAACAGTTCTTCAATCTTCAGACGCATCTCTTCTGTCCATGGCTCTGCGCCATTGATTCCTACTTTTAACCGAAGCTTATCTACGATGCCTGCCTCGTTGGCAGCTTCTGCCAGATATAAAGCATAAGATGGAGTACATGCAAATGCAGTCGCACCAAAATCTTCCATACACATCAACTGTCTTTTTGTATTACCTGCTGACATCGGAATAGCCATTGCTCCAAGCTTTCTTGCTCCGAAATCCAGTCCCATTCCTCCTGTAAACAAGCCATATCCATAGCAGATATGCAGACGATCCTCTGCAGTAAGTCCTGCCATCGTAAGTCCTCTTGCCACACATTCTCCCCATACATCTATATCTTTCTGTGTATAAGAAGCAAGAGTCAGCTTACCGGTTGTTCCTGATGTTCCCTGCACTCTGACGATCTTTTCCTGTGGAACAGCCAGAAGTCCGAATGGATAATTCGCTCTTAAATCTTCTTTTGTCGTAAATGGAAGTTTCCCGATATCTTCAATCCCCTTGATATCTCCCGGTTCGATTCCCATATCATCCATTTTCTTGCGATAAAATTCTACGTGATCATATACATTCTTAACCTGTTTTACCAGACGTTCACTCTGAAGTGCAGTCATCTCATCCCTGCTCATGCATTCAATCTTAGGATCTCTGATCTGTTCTTTCCAGTCCTTTAATGCTACCTTTGCCATAACCTCTTATGTACCTCCTTATAAATGATAACCAACATCAAATGCCTTTTTATTTATCTCAATAGTTTTCGGAGGAACTGTCTTTTCAATCACCTCATACCATTGTTCTTTTGTAAAGTCCATGTGCTGTGCTGCAACTCCAAGCACAATCAGATTGAATACTCTGGAATTACCGATTTTTTTTGCTTCTTCTGTTGCATTTACTGTATATACTTTGTGATCTTTCCCCAGTGTTTCAATAATGTCTTCCGGGTATTCTGCTGCCCCGATCACAACCGGCATCGGATCAATTCTCCAGTCATTGATGATCAATGCTCCGTCTTTTTTCAGGAAATGTGCATATCTCAGTGCTTCCAGACGTTCAAATGCGATAATCACATCTGCCTGCCCTTCTTCTACGATTGGTTCTGCCACCTGTTCTCCGTACCTTACAAATGTTACAACGCTTCCTCCACGCTGAGCCATTCCATGTACTTCGGAAAGTTTTACGTCATATCCGCCGGTAATGGCAAGTCCTCCTAAGATTCTGCTGGTAAGCAGTGTTCCCTGTCCGCCGACTCCGACAATCATAATATTCTTTGTTGCCATTATCTGTCACCTTCCTTTACTAACTCAATCGCATCGAATTTACACAGGCTTGCACAAAGTCCGCATCCAGTACACATCGTATCATCGATGGACACTGTTCCGTCAGCATTTTTTGTCATTGCAGGACATCCAGGTTTCATGCACATACCACACTTCTTACATTTATCTGTATGCGTCTGATATAACGGTTTCTTTGATTTGTCCAGAAGTACACATGGTGTCTTCGTAATGATCACGGATACTTCATCTTTGGCAATCTCTTCTTTTACAGCCTTTTCCACAGCCTGAATATCTCTTGCATTGACTTCTACCACATTCTTAACACCTATTGCACGACATAATGCCGGAATATCAATTGCATATGTCGGATCTCCCTGCAGTGTCTTTCCTGTTGCCGCATGATCCTGATGTCCGGTCATACCGGTTGTAGAGTTATCCAAGATGATGACGGTTCCTGTTGCTTTGTTATACATCATATTCATCAGAGAATTGACACCCGTATGTAAGAATGTAGAATCGCCGATCACAGCAACCCAGTTCTTAATATATTCTTTTCCTTTTGCCTTTTCCATACCATGAAGGCTTGAAATACTTGCTCCCATACAGATGGTTGTATCCACAACACTAAGTGGTGCTACTGCGCCCAGTGTATAACAGCCAATGTCACCTGCCGCATGAATCTTTAACTTGTTCAGCACATAGTACACACCTCTGTGTGGACATCCCGGACATAAGATTGGTGGTCTTCCCGGTGCCTGCGCAGGCTTACTGATATCAAGTTCTTCTTTCAGAATTGCCTCACGGAGCATATTGGCACTGTATTCCCCCTGTACCGTGAAGATTTCTTTTCCGATTGCTTTGATGCCCCAGGATTTAACCTGTGTCTCAATCACCGGGTCCAGTTCTTCTACAACATATAAGGTATCTACTTTTGAAGCAAATTCTTCGATCAGCTTTCTTGGAAGCGGATTTACCATACCAAGTTTTAATACAGATGCTTCCGGAAGTGCTTCCTTTACATACTGGTATGGAATACCGCTGGTGATTACACCGATCTTTGTGTCATTCATCTCTACTTTGTTGATTGGAAGTGTATTAGCAGCTTCCGCAAGTTCGAGATTACGCTTTTCAATCTCTACGTGGCGGAGTTTTGCATTTCCCGGCATCATAACATTCTTGCGGATATTCTTCTCATATGGTTTATCTTCTATTTCTTTGCGTTCGTTTAATTCTACAAGTCCCTGGGAATGTGCCAGTCTTGTTGTTGTACGGTAAACAAACGGACGGTCAAATTTCTCACTCAGATCAAATGCTACTTTGATAAATTCTTTTGCTTCTGAACTGTCTGAAGGCTCGATAACAGGGAGCTGTGCCGCACGTGCTACCATTCTTGTATCCTGCTCATTCTGAGAACTGTAAAGTCCCGGATCATCCGCAACAACAATGACAAGTCCTCCGTTTACACCCATATAAGAAACTGTATATGTAGGGTCTGCTGCCACATTAAATCCAACGTGCTTCATACAGGACATCGCACGTACCCCCGCTACAGATGCACCGATCGCTACTTCTGTCGCAACTTTTTCATTCGGTGACCACTCGCAGTATAAACTGTCTTTATATTTGACCAGGTTCTCACTGATCTCTGTACTAGGCGTACCTGGATATGCTGCCGAAACCTTTACTCCGGCCTCATATGCACCTCTGGCAATCGCCTCGTTTCCAAGCATAATTACTTTTTCTGACATACTTCTTTTCCATCCTTTCGTGTAAGCGGCATTCCATTTACGCCACCTTGTAATAGTATAACACAATACTTTCGCGAGTTAAAGCATTAATTTGGCAGAAACATGGTTTTTTATATATGTTTCTTGCAGCTATACTCATTCAGGTCTATACGAATGATTGCTACCGCTTTTTCAAGATTTGGATTTTTCTGGAATTCATCAAATGTTCTGCCGGTCTGGTGCTTCATGATAACATTCAGAGCCTTTAGCTTTTCTCTTGGATTATCGATAATACTTGCAGTTCCTTTTCCGATGATACTTGCATAGTAATAACTGTACTGACATGCGGTATCTCCTTCCACCAGTTCATGTCTGTAATCAATTTCAACTCCGACATTTGCATTTTTTCTGATCAGATCGATCTTTTTTCCTTCTCTTGCACCATGGATATAAAGGATCACTTTTCCTTCTTTCCTTACGTATCCATAGTTCACCGGCACAATATACGGCCCGTTCTCATCCATGATCCCGATTCTGCACACCTTGCATTCATCAAAAATCTGTTGGATTTCTTCCATCTCTGTTACTTCTCTGTCTTTTCTTCTCATCCGCATACCCTCATTTCTGATTTATTCTTTTCCGATTCCTGTCATCATCCGACTTATTCCTTGAAGATAAATACCGGCATCGGCGGACAGTTCTTCCGGTTATAGTATTCATTGACGATCACGGTATACTCTTTTCCCGGAAGTGCTTTCACATATTCCAGGATTTTTTCTTTCTCTTCAAACCCGGTATCTCCGCCGCTGTAAATGCACAGGCTCATCATACCACCGTGTTTCAATATGCCAAGGCCTTTTCCGATTGCCTCAATACTGGTCCTGTATGTGGTTGCAAGATTATGATCGCCTCCCGGAAGATATCCGAAATTAAAGCAGATCACGTCTGCACTCTCTTTTCCGGCATACCGGTCCATATGTTCATGACCATCCAGAATTAATTCTGCCTGCATTTCTTTTCCATGCGTTTTCAGTAATTCTTTCGTCACATCCAGAGCTTCCTGTTGAATATCAAATGCAAGTACCTTTCCTTTTTCTCCGGCAAGCTCACACAGGAACAGGGTATCATTCCCCTTTCCCATAGTCGCATCGATATAATATCCGCCTTCTTCTGCCTGCGAGCGGATGATCTCGTGACACCAGTATGTGATCTGTGACTGTTTCATTCTTCCCATCTGTTATCTTTCTCCTGCTTTTTTGCTATCTGGCACTCTAAAAATCAAACAATGACAGCTGGTTCGATGCCGGAAGATCTGCAAGGATCCCAAGCTCTACCATCGTGTCAATAACGGTCTTACTTGCTTTTGTTCTCTGTCTGAAGTCATCCAGTGACAGATAAGTTCCGTCTTTAGATGCTTCTGCAACTGCCTCGGCAGCTTTTTCTCCCATACCGTCGATACTCGAAAGTGGCGGCATCAGCTTGCCGTTTACGATCAGGAACTTTGTCGCCTGTGCTTTGTAGATATCAAGCGGCTCAAATTCGAATCCTCTTGCATACATCTCCTGCACAATCTTCATATCCTTCATCGTATCCTGTTCTTTTTTACTGAGTGTCGCAGAACGGCGGTTGTAATCATCAATATAGTACTGAAGCTTTTCCTTCCCCTGGCACATGATCTCGTAAGAAAATGCATCTGCACGGATTCCAAAATACGCCCCATAATATGCCAGTGGATAGTTGATCTTACAGTATGCGATACGGTATGCCATCATAACGTATGCTGCCGCATGCGCTTTCGGGAACATGTATTTGATCTGTTCACAGGACCAGACATACCAGTCGGGTACATTGTGTTCTGCCATGTCTTTTTTGAACTCCGGCCATTCTTTACATTTTCCTTTTGCAACGGTTCCCTTACGGACACGCTCCATAATGGTAAATGATTCCTCACTGTCCATCCCCTTGTTGATCAGATAGGTCATGATATCATCACGGGTACAGATTGCCGTGGAAATGGTTGCCTTTCCGCTCCGGATCAGTTCCTGTGCATTATTCAGCCACACGTCCGTTCCATGTGACAGACCGGAGATACGGATCAGATCCGAAATTGTATTCGGCTTTGTATCCACTACCATCTGGATAACGAAATCAGTTCCAAATTCCGGGATTCCAAGGCATCCGACCGGACATCCGCCGATATCATCCGGCTTGATACCAAGTGCCGATGTATCATGAAACAAAGAAATTACCCCCGGATCATCCAGTGGGATCTTCGTAGCATCAAAACGGTTATCCGTCTCATTGTATTCGTTGTCCATCGCCGGGGAACTGATATATTCCTCCAGTGTCTTGATCATAGTCGGATCATCATGTCCGAGAATATCAAGCTTTAACAGGTTGTGGTCTATCGAATGGTAATCGAAATGTGTGGTGACGATATCCGTCGTCATATCATTCGCCGGATGCTGTACCGGTGTAAAAGAGTTGATCTCTTCGCCAAGCGGAAGTACAATGATTCCTCCCGGATGCTGTCCGGTACTTCGGCGGATTCCCGTACACCCCTGTACGATACGGTCAATCTCACATTTTCTTTTACCCTGTCCATGTTCTTCGTAATAATTCTTTACATAACCGAATGCGGTCTTGTCCGCCAGTGTACCTACCGTTCCGGCACGGAATGTCTGACCCGCACCAAAGATAACCTCTGTATACTTATGCGCATTACTCTGATAATCTCCCGAGAAGTTCAGGTCAATATCCGGCTCTTTATTTCCCTTGAATCCAAGGAAAGTCTCGAACGGAATATCAAATCCATCTTTTATAAGCTTCTCTCCACATACCGGACATACACGGTCCGGCATATCCCATCCGCAGCCTCCGGCAAATTTCCTGACTTCTTCCGAATCAAAATCACTGTAATGACATTTCTTACAGTAATAGTGCGGACTTAATGGGTTAACCTCTGTGATTCCTGCCATGGTCGCTACAAAAGAAGATCCTACGGAACCACGTGAACCTACCAGATATCCGTCTTCCACTGATTTCCATACCAGTTTCTGTGCAATAATATACATAACGGCAAAACCATTGGATATGATTGAATTCAGTTCTCGCTCCAGACGCTCGGTAACAATCTCCGGAAGATTCTCTCCGTACATGGAATGTGCTTTATTATAACAGATATCACGGAGCATCTTGTCCGAATCCGGGATAACCGGCGGACACTTGTCCGGACGCACCGGCGTGATCTTTTCGACCATCTCCGCGATCTTCACCGGATTCTCGATGACAATCTCTCTTGCCTTTGCAGACCCCAGATATTCGAATTCTTCCAGCATCTCATCCGTGGTCCTAAGATACAGCGGCGGCTGATTGTCCGCATCACCAAAGCCCTTTCCTGCCATGATGATTCTTCTGTATACCTCATCTTCCGGATTCATGAAATGCACGTCACAAGTTCCGACAACCGGCTTATTGAACCGTTCACCAAGTGCGACGATCTTCCTGTTGATTTCTTTTAAGTCTTCCTCTTTCTGTACCTTCGTGATCTTCGGGCTTTCAATCATAAACTGGTTGTTTCCAAGCGGCTGAATCTCCAGATAATCATAAAAGTTGGCGATCTTTGCAATGCGTTCTTCTGATTTGTCATTCAGTATTGCCTGATAAAGTTCTCCTGCCTCACAGGCACTTCCCACCAGAAGTCCTTCTCTGTATTTCGACAGTTCACTCTTTGGAATTCTCGGTCTTCTCGCATAATATTTCAGATGTGACATTGAGATCAGCGTATACAGATTCACGCGTCCCACTTCATTCAGCGCCAGAATGATCACATGGTATGATGGAAGCTTGCGGACAGCATCCGCATTATTTTCGCCGAACTGATTCAGTTTTGCCAGGTCATAAATCCCCCTGTCTTTTAACATTTCTACAAATTTCACAAATATCTCTGCTGTTGCCCCGGCATCATCAACAGCCCTGTGATGATTTTCCAGCGAAATATGCAGTGCATTCGCCACTACATTCAGCTTGTACTTTGAAAGTGTCGGCAGAAGAATACGCGCCATCGCCACGGTGTCCACCGATGTGAAATCCGGCTGGATATCCTGATATCTGCAATTTTGTTCAATAAAGCTTACATCAAAGGATGCATTGTGTGCGACCAGTGCCGCATCACCGATAAATTCCAGAAATTGTGGAAGAACTGTCTCGATATCCGGTGCTCCTATAACCATCTGATCTGTAATACTGGTAAGCTGTGTGATCTGAAATGGAATCGGTACTTTCGGATTAACGAATGTGCTGAACTTATCAGTAATCTCTCCATGTTCTACCTTCACCGCACCAATCTCAATAATCTTATCCTTAATTGGACTGAACCCTGTCGTCTCAAGGTCAAATACTACATAAGTATCATCCAGTGGCTGTCCCTTTTCATTCACTGCCACATCAGTCAGGTCGTCCACCAGATAGCCTTCCACACCGTAAATCACTTTAAACGGATCATCCTTATCCAGCGACTCAATATAATGGTTCGCATCTGTAAACGCCTGAACGACACCGTGATCTGTAATCGCCATCGCCGGATGCCCCCAGTCATGCGCCTGTTTCAGCAATGTCGTTACATCAGTTACCGCATCCATATCGCTCATCTTTGTATGGCAGTGAAGCTCCACACGCTTTTCCGGTGCCGTATCCACTCTGGATTCTGTAAAATCACTGATCTTTTTGATTCCGACTACCGACTGGATATTCAGTTCCGAATCAAAACGGTCAACCGTTGTCACACCTTTTAATTTCAGAAATGCGCCATTCTTAATATCCCCCAGGATATCTGCCAGCTGATCATTCCGCACAAACATTTTCACCATAATAGAATCCGTAAAATCCGTAACTGCAAACATAATGATCGTCTTCTCGTTACGTATCTCTCTGGTCTCCATGCTGATGACTTTTCCGCGGATGGTAATCTCTCCCATCTCTCCCAGGACATTCTTAAGTTCTATCGTCTCATCGTCAAAATCACGTCCGTAGATAAGGTTTGGATCATCGGTAGCTTTACGTACAAAGGAATATCCACCTTTTCCGAATGAGCCGCCCTTCTTAAATCCACCTGAACTTCTTCCGCCACTTTTGGTATTGTTCCCGCTTTCTCCTGCTGAGTTGCTTTTTGCTTTGGTCTTTTCGTCTTTCTTCTCTTCTTTTTGTTCCAGTTCCTGTGCTTTCTTTGCTTTTACGGCCTGCGACTGTTCTCTGATTGCTTCGATTTCCTGCTCTAATTTCGCCTCGTTGTATTTCAGCTTGCTGTCTTTTGCTTTTTCATAAAGAACACGGATCTCCACAGGCCTGTGAAACCGTTCTTCAAATACATCTGAAAGATATGTAGATAGCGAATCCTTTTTTCCCTGTGCAACAATGGTATCAGTCAGTGTCAGACAGAGGATATTTCCGTTTTCAAATTCATAACTTGCATTCTGCAGCATATTCCGCTCTACTACGCTTCTTTGATCCAGTTCCATCAGGAAGCTGTCATAATATTCATTCATCAGATTTTCCGGTGTATACTGTTCTGAAAGATCATACTGCTCTTTTACCGACACCTGGATATGACTTCTGGCAAACAGCTGCTGTTTTAGCAGGCGTTCTACTTCGTAAATATGTTTTTTCTGGATCAGATGTCTGCTGTAAAGGCTGACACGGATAAAATCCCTTGTTGAATTGGTAGAAACTTTCGTCACTTCCACACCCTGAAACATCATCTGTATATCATCTTTTACTTTTAATGTCGGAAATACCTCAAAAAACGGTTTACTCATTCCAGTGTAACAACTCCTGTCTTAACGTTTCCAATAATTCTTCTTCTTTTACTTTTTTGACAATTTCACCTTTCTTGATCAAAAGACCTTCTCCGCATCCTCCGGCAATTCCGATATCTGCTTCTTTTGCTTCTCCAGGTCCGTTTACCACACATCCCATAACAGCAACTTTAATATCCAGTGGAATATCCGCCACCATATCCTGCACCTGATTTGCGAGTCCGATCAGATCAATCTTGGTTCTTCCACAGGTCGGGCAGGATACTACTTCTATTCCACCCTTTCTAAGTCCCAGTGTCTTTAAGATCAGCTTGGCCGATTTTATCTCTTCTACCGGGTCTCCGGTAAGAGATACACGAATCGTATCTCCAATCCCCTGACTTAAGATCAGTCCGAGTCCGATCGATGATTTTATATTTCCTGCAAGTAATGTTCCTGACTCTGTAATACCGACATGCAGCGGGTATGGACATTGCGGTGCAAGCAATTCATGCGCTTTTACACACATCATCACATCTGAAGATTTGATACTTACTACAAGATTATCATATCCCATATTTTCGATCAGATGCACTTTATCCAGTGCACTTTCTACCAGTCCTTCTGCTGTCACTCCATGGTATTTCTCTACCAGATGTTTTTCAAGCGATCCACTGTTCACTCCGACACGTATCGGTATATGATATTCTTTTGCTTTTTCTACCACTGCTCTGACTCTTTTTTCATCTCCGATATTTCCCGGATTGATACGGATCTTATCCGCTCCGTTTTCGATTGCTGCAATTGCCAGGCGATAATCAAAATGTATATCCGCCACCAGTGGAATATGGATCTGCTTTTTAATCTTGCTGATACTTTCTGCCGCTTCCATCGTTGGCACTGCCACACGAATGATATCACATCCTGCTTTTTCAAGTCTTAAAATCTGTGCCACACATGCTTCTACATCTTCCGTCTTTGTATTTGTCATAGACTGGATCGCAATTTTTTCTCCACCACCGATGCATACATCCCCAATTTGTACTTTTCTGGTTTTATTCCTGTAGTTATCCATTTATTTTCCTCCTTTTTCCATATCCATGCAGAGAACTTGCCACTGGCAACTTCTCTTGCATACTTTGGTATCTACATAACCTGCCACTGGCAGCTTCTATTTCATACTTTGGTATGTATAACAAACACCCCTCTATACACTGCATAGAGGGGCCCTCATCTATTTTTTATTGAACATCATCTGCTCACCATATTCACGTTCTGTCAATGTCATTGTTCCGCCATCAATACTGTATTCAAATGTCGTTCCTATCGACTGCACTGCATTCTTTAACGTCTCTTCTGTATACTGACCATTTGATTTTTCTGCAATTTCCTGAATCTTATTATCATCCTCCTGAATGGATATCGTCTTGGATTCCTTACTGAGCGTATATGTCATCGGGACTTGCGTTTCTTCTCCATCCCCGGATGCCGGAAGTATAACTGTCATCTGTCCGTTCCGACCGATCTTAAGATCCATATTACCGTCTTCATCTGTCCATGATCCCTCCAGTGGGTTTCCTGTAAACATCTTCATTAAAAGAAAGATTGCTATAATTACGATCAGGACAGATGTAACAGCCGTAACGACTGTCCATATCTTACTTCTTTTTGCCTCATCATTGTTTGCTATCATCTATCCATTTCCTTTCTTTAATAATTCTATTTTTTAGTATTACCATCATATTAAATTATATGTGGTTTTTACTTTCATGTCAACGACGGGGTGATCGTTTGTTTCTTCTTTCATTATTCATCGATCTCTACTAACAGATAAAATCCTCTGTCTGTCTGTTCGATTTTCTGTATTTTTCCCTTTCTTGACTTTATTCTCTGTCTTGTACGATAAATTCCTGACATCGCAATGGATGGCTCTACAAGATAAGTGTACTGACCTGTCACAGCACTTCTTTCACTGATCTCAACTTCCTGTCCTTCCGTTACCAGTCCTTCTCTTTCCATTTTAAAACGTTCTACTCTCACTTTATCGGCTCCCTTCTCTTAATATTCACTTCAATCTGTTTGTTCTCCACTTATGCACTTTCGCCTCTTTTTGTTCCATTTCGGCACATCTGCGACACATTTCGTTGAGAATCGACACTTTCCGTGTTCCGAAGTGCAACACTTGGTAAAATATACCAATCAATTTAGGAGGTATCCGACATGCCATTTTCTGAAAAACTAAAAAAATTACGTGAAGAAAATCATTATACCCAGAAATATGTTGCAAAATATCTCAATGTTGCACGTTCTACCATTGCCGGGTATGAAACAAAGAATCGTCAGCCTTCTCACGAAAAACTGACGATTCTTGCTGAGCTTTTTCATGTTTCAGTTGATTATCTGCTGGACGATGATATCAGTGAAATCACACTTTCCGATAAATCAACGGCTCAAAAATCAGAGCACTATCTTCTCACCCATTTTCACCGCTTATCTAATTCTTCTAAAAAAGAATTGTTAAACTTTCTTCAATACCTGGAACAGCGGGATAAATCCACACGCAGCAAATCAGCTCTTTAATCCTGCATTATTTCACAAAACGGTGATAAATATAATCATTTGCTTCTTTTTCCTGACTGTCATCCAGAGGCATTAACTGAACTTCCCCGTACTTTCTTTCGAGCGCTTTCTGGATCAGATAGTCACTCACCTGTGGATTCTTTGGAAGCAACGGACCATGCAGATAAGTACCGATTACATTTTTGTAAACTACGCCTTCATAGCCGCTTTTCCCGTCATTTCCCGCTCCGTATAATACTTTTCCAAATGGCTTATTTCCATTGAGGTATGTTCTTCCCCCATGATTTTCAAATCCAACCACCGGCATATCCACAAGATCACTGTCCAGTACAATATTATCTATGAGACGTCCCTCTTCCTGTTCCGTATAAATGTCAACCAGATTCAGTCCCTCGATCATTCCGGCATCTGTCTTATAATATTTTCCAAGAAGCTGATATCCTCCGCATACTGCAATAACAACTCCTCCGTCTTCCACATAATCCTTGAATTCACTTTGAATCTCAAGAAGACTTTTACATACGATTGCCTGTTCACGGTCCGAACCTCCGCCTAACAGTACAATATCCAATTTTGAAAAATCAATCTGATCCCCTGTATTAAACTCTATCGTCTCTGCTTCAATTCCACGCCAGATACATCGTTTCATCAGACATGCGATATTTCCTCTGTCGCCGTACAGATTCAAAAGATCTGGATACAGATGCCCTATCGTAATTTTCATATCTTTTGTATCCATTATCTTTCTTCCTCCATCTTTTTCAATACATTTCTGGTACTGAACAGAGCCGTATAATTCACCAGTACATACAGGTTGCCACAGCCATCTTCAACCCTTTCCCGGATTGCCTTTTCAACATCTGCTTCCAGCATAGATGGGATGTCCACATATTTCATACGAAGTCTCATATCCTGACAACGGATACCGCTTACTGTAATCGAATTCACATTAGCACCCTTAAATCTGTCAAAGTCCACATCCCAAAGCCACGAAACATCCGTTCCATCCTGTGCATTGTCATTGATCACAATGATCACATCCTTCATGGAATCATCCTGCATAACCGCTGAGATATTCTGATTGAATCCTGCCGGATTCTTCGCAAGATTCAGCACGATCTTTGTGCCTTTTACCTCAAACTGCTCCATACGTCCGTTTTCCGGGTTGAAATCTGTAAGCATATCCTGAAAATGCTCCAGCTCAAGCCCTCCGGTTCTTCCAGCCGCGTAGGCTGCCAGAATATTATATACATTATAGAAGCCTTTATAATTGGCCTCCAGGCGTCTGCCATCTACCGTAAATGCAAGATGGTCGCTGACTGCCACATCCGATGCATCATATTCAATTGCCGGACGCTTAAAATCACAGCCTGTACATGCATAATCGCCAAGCTGGCTGTAGTGATAGAAATTATATTTTAACGGTGCTCCGCATTTCTTACAGAAACGTCCCTCTCTGATCTCATGGGAATCCTTATCATCCACTACCTTTTCACTGATTCCGTAAGTTACATACGGATTACCGCTTTCCATTGCAAGGTAAGCAGACAATGCATCATCCCCGTTCACGATTACCTTCATCTTTGGTGCACTCTGCATCACTTCTTTTAAGATATTCATTGTAATGTCGATCTCACCGTAACGGTCAAGCTGGTCACGGAACAGATTCGTCAGTACCATATAATCCGGCTTAAAGTGTGGAAATACCCTTCTTGTCGAAGCTTCATCAATCTCGATACATGCATAATCCGCATCCAGATTACCACTTAAACCCGCACCTAATACAAAGGCTGCCACAACACCATTCAACATGTTGGAACCGGTATGGTTACAGATTACTTTATAACCTTCCTTCTCGATTGCTGCACAGAGCATATTGTTGGTTGTCGTCTTTCCATTGGTTCCACATACAATAAAAATGTCTTTCCTGACTTGTCCCGCAAGATCATGCAGGATGCTTGGATCAATCTTCAGTGCAATCTTTCCCGCCCAGGTCACACCCTGGCGGTGAAAGATATGTACACTTGCTTTTTCACTTATCTTCGCTGCCCATACGGCCAGCATTCTGCGTACTCCCATAATTACCTATTTCCTGATCAGTTCTTTGATATTTTCCGGTTCCGGCATCGAACGGATCGCACCTTTTTTCATTGTGATCAGTGCTGCACCTGCATTCGCATATGTCAGAATCTCTTTTAATTTTGCCTCATCCAGATTATCCAGACCGTACTTTAATACACCGTTGATCGAACATCCGCAGAATGTATCTCCTGCTCCTGTTGTCTCAATTGCTTTCACAGTAAATCCCGGCTGCTCTACACGAAAGTTTTTATAGTAGGCTCTGCTTCCTTCTTTTCCCATCGTCAGGAAGATAAGAGGAATCTGATACTTTTCCTGAAGATACTTAATTCCTTCATCATAATCTTCTTTTCCTGATACAAACTGGATCTCATTGTCAGAGATCTTCAGTACGTCACAATTTTCGAAGCCATATTCCATCTGTGCTTTCGCTTCATCCAGAGTCTTCCACAGCGGCGGACGTAAGTTCGGATCAAATGTGATCATGCAGCCTGCTTCTTTAGCGACTGCAAGTGCCTTCTTTGTTGCACTCTTCACCGGCTCATCTGTCATAGAAAGTGTTCCAAAGTGAAATACCTTTGACTGGCGGATCAGATCATAATCTACTTCCTCTTCCTTCAGCATCATATCAGCTCCCGGTTTGCGGTAAAAAGAAAATTCTCTGTCACCATCCGGAAAAGTATGTACAAAAGCCAGTGTCGTGTGGATATCCTGATCCATCACAAGTCCTTTTGCTTCTATTCCGATATTTGTAATCGTATCTCTTAACAGTTTACCAAACTGGTCATCCCCAACTTTTCCAATGAATGCGGTTTTTCTTCCAAGTTTGTTCAACATTGCAAGCACATTACACGGCGCACCACCCGGGCAGGCTTCAAACAACTGATTTCCCTGCTCACTTTCCCCATTCACTGCAAAGTCGATCAGCATTTCTCCAAGTGCTGTTACGTCATATATCTTTTCCATCCTAAAATCTCCTTATCCTAAATCTTACACTTGTTTCATATTTCATTTTATCATAGAATTTTACATTTTTAAAGGCACAGGCTCTTAAAGTGCATATTTGCCAATTCTTACAAAAATTTCGTTATTTTTTTGTCATTTTGCCTATTTACGAATCCGAAAATGATTGATAAAATAATAACAAATAATACAGTTACCTGATGTATTATTTTATTATGTGAAACGACGATTTCGCAAATTGTTCGTGTTTGGATGGTACTACCCCTCCCACGAACCCTCTCTTGATAGCGTTTTGTAAGAAAGTCATATGAGAAGTTTCCGCCAAAACTTTTCATGTGACTTTCTTCATTTATTGTCTACAGAACTTGCCACTGGCAGGTTCTGTAGATAATTCTTCTGTTTTTATTTTAACATTCTTCAGCAATTTTATAGATCAGCTTTTCTGTATCTTCCCATCCAATACATGGATCTGTGATCGATTTTCCATAGATCATATCAGCCGATATATCCTGTCTGCCTTCTTCCAGGTAACTTTCTACCATAACTCCTTTAATCATCTTCTTAAGATCCGGGTTATATCTGCGCGAATGCAGTACCTCACTTACAATACGGATCTGTTCTTTATATTTCTTGTTTGAATTCGAATGATTCACATCAATCACTGCTGCCGGATTCTTAAGATCTTTTTTCTGATATAATTCCCAGAGTCTTACACATTCTTCATAATGGTAATTTGGTATGCACTGTCCGTACTTGTCAACTCCGCCACGAAGGATCGTGTGTGCAAGCGGATTACCAGACGTCGTTACATCCATCGTTCTGTAAATGAACCGGTGTCCCATCTGTGCTGCTACGATCGAGTTGAGCATTACAGAAAGATCTCCACTGGTCGGATTTTTCATTCCAACCGGAATATCCATACCACTTGCCGTCAGCCGGTGCTGCTGATTCTCCACCGATCTTGCACCCACTGCCTCATAGGAAAGGATATCATCCAGATAACTTCTGTTTTCCGGATATAACATTTCATCCGCTGCTGTCAGTCCGCTTTCTTTCATTGCACGAATATGCATCTTACGGATTGCCATAATTCCAGCATACAGATCCGGAGCTTTATCCGGATCCGGCTGATGAAGCATTCCCTTATATCCTTCACCGGTCGTCCTTGGCTTATTGGTATAGATTCTCGGAATCAATACCAGGCGGTCTTTTACCTTTTCATTTACCTTCGCCAGACGGCATACATATTCACATACAGAATCTTCATTATCTGCCGAACAAGGTCCGATGATCACTGCGAATTTATCGGATTTTCCGGTAAAAATATCACGTATTTCTGCGTCTCGTTCTTTCTTTAACTGAATCAGTTTCTCTGACAGCGGATATTCTTCTTTCAGTTCTGCCGGTGATGGCAGAACTTTATTTACTTTCATAGACATATCTTTTCCCTTATCTTTATCCTAACAGATGTACCCCTCCAAGAAGTACATACGATATAAACCACATAATTACAGTTGCCATACAAATTCCAATGATAACAGCCGGAAATGCTTTCTTAAATTTCATTCCCAGAAGTGCTGCAATCAGAGACCCTGTCCATGCGCCGGTTCCCGGAAGAGGGATTCCCACGAATAACACCAGTCCCCAGAATTCATATTTTTCAATCTGGTCCTTCTGCCGCATCGCCTTGGATTCCAGTTTATCCACCAGCGGCTTGAATGTTTTCGTTCCCTTCATCCAGTTAAATACCGGTGTGATCAGAAGCAAAATAAATGGAACCGGAATGATATTTCCGATAATGCAAAGTGGAATCGCAGTCGATACCTTTACTCCAAGGATCGGTCCTGCAACAAGCAGCGCCCCGCGAAGTTCAAGGATCGGGATCATCGAGATCAGAAATACGATCACTTCTTTACTCACACTTCCGCTTAACGCATCAATAATCCCATGTATTAACGTATTGGTCATAAGAAACTCCTCTTATTTATTCATATATTTTTTCAGAAATGCAAACATTGCTTCCATCTCTTCTCTGGTTCCCACAGTGATACGCATATACTGTTCAATTCTTTCACTGCCCCAGAAACGCACATAGATGTCATTCTCTTTCAGTGCTTCAAATAATTCTTTTGCATCATAATCCGGATGCATGGCAAAGATGAAGTTCGATTTGGAATCCAGACAGTGGAATCCTAGATTCTTTAACTCTTCTTTCGCCCATTCCCGTGTCTCGATAATCTTATTCACACATTCTTCAAAATATGCCTTATCTTTCACCGCTTCCACACCGCATACCAGTGATGTCTGATTCATGGTGTAAGAGTTGAAAGAATACTTTGCATCATTCAGGTACTTGATCAGTGTCGGATTACTGATCGCGTAACCAATACGCATTCCTGCCATTGATCTTGCTTTTGAAAACGTCTGAACGATGATCAGATTTTCATATTTATCGATCAGTTCCATTGCAGAACGTCCTGCGAAATCAACGTAAGCTTCATCCACGATCACAATTACATCCTGATTGTGTGCGATAATATCTTCTACATCAACCAGATCTTCATAAAGTCCTGTCGGTGCATTCGGATTTGGGAAGATCACACCACCATTTTCTTTGTAATAATCTTCTTTTACAATCTTAAAGTTCTCGTCAAGCTTCTGGCATTCATACGGAATGCGGTACAGATCTGCCCATACCTTATAGAAAGAATAGGTGATATCCGGAAAAAAGATTGGTTTCTCTGAGTTAAAAAATGTCAGAAAACACATGGATAACACATCATCCGATCCTACTCCTACGAATACCTGATCCGGATTCACATGATAAAAATCAGCCAGCGCATTTACGAGTGGTGCCGCCGTCGGATCCGGATACAGACGCAGACGGTCTGTATTCATCTCCTCCAACGCCTTTGTCACGCCCGGTGCAGGTGCGTATGGGTTTTCATTGGTATTCAACTTGATTACTTTGCGCTGTGGCTGCTCGCCCGGCACATACGGTTCTACTTTTCGAATGTTCTTTTCAAATGCTTTCATGCTGCTCTCCTAGAAATATTCTTTCGCCAGTTCTTTGAATTTTGGAAGGGAATTCACGATTGTCTCATGTGATACGCAGTACGCAAGTCTTACATATCCAGGGCATGCAAACGAACTTCCCGGCACGATCAGAATATTATATTTCTTTGCAGCCTCACAGAATTCCTTCTCATTCGGAACCGGTGATTTCACAAACAAATAAAATGCTCCCTGTGGCTTAATGCACTCAAATCCGCACTCTTTCAGTCCGTTATACAGATCTTCTCTGTTGCGATCATAGAAAGAAAGGTCTGTCTTTTCATTCAGGCATTTTTCTACTACCTTCTGCTGCAGTGTCGGTGCATTAACAAATCCGAGGATACGTGTTGCGACATTGGCTGCGGAAAGTACTTCTTCACTGTCTTTTAATTCATCCGGAATAACCAAGTATCCGATACGTTCTCCCGGAAGTGACAATGATTTGCTGTAGGAGTATCCCACTACGGTATTGTCATAATATTTTGTGAGATACGGAACTTCTACTCCGTCATAAGCCAGCTCACGATAAGGCTCGTCGGAGATCAGAACGATGTCTGTTCCGAATTCTTTCTGCTTTGCCTCCATGATAGCGGCGAGCTTTTTGATCGTCTCTTCGGAATATACAACACCAGTCGGGTTGTTCGGATTATTGACGATAACGGCTTTTGTCTTTGGTGTGATCTTTTGTTCAAATTCATCCAGTTTTGGCTGGAAGTCAACGGTATTCGGTGAGATTTCTACCAGTACACCATCGTAGTTGTTCGTATAAGAACGATATTCTCCAAAATATGGTGCAAATGCGATCACTTCATCTCCCGGATTGATCAGCGCTTTCAAGATAACATTTAATCCACCGGCTGCACCAACCGTCATGACAATATTTTTGCCTTCAAAATGCGTATCAAAACGCTTATTTAAAGAATCAGCTACTGCCTCTCTTACGTCTGCATATCCGCAGTTGCTGTTGGTATATCCGTGAAGTACGATTGGATCTTCCTCACTTACAATCTCAATGATTGCATTCTTCACGGCCTCCGGTGCCGGCACGTTCGGATTGCCCAGACTGAAATCAAATACATTCTCAGCTCCGTAAATTCCTGCCAGACGGTTACCTTCCTCAAACATTGCACGGATAGCCGAACTGTTGGCTACCATATTTTTCATCTTATCCGCTATCATTTTGCTGCTCCTTTCTCACTACAAGTCTTTCATTTGTAAGTCTTAGCCCTGCACTTTCTCTGTCACATCACCCTTTTCTACCATAAAAACTGGACGGTAAGAAAGCTTTGCCTTTCTAAGGCCTTCTGCTCCGGTATCATCTTCCCGGTTTACATATTTATAGTTCATGCATTCATGCTCTACAAACTGCTGATTGATCATCGTATATGCGCCCTGTACATCGGCATATGCTTTTTCAATATGCACGACATAAGTGTCTTCGCATATCGGCTCTCCGATCGTAAATGCAACAACTTTACCATCGATCCTTAAGACTCCTCCCGTCAGGTGAAGTTCTTCAAACAGTCTCAGGGAATTCAGTGCTACGCACATCTCTCCCCTTTTTTCATCATCATCTTCACAGTCATTCTCTGTCCGCCACTTAAGTGCCATCTGGAAACATTCTTCCAGATTATCTTTTGTCATACTTTCATAAGACCAGCGATCTTCGAACAGGCTTTTGAATTTGTTGATATGATTCCGCTTTCCGTGAAGTTTCTTTCCCGAAAGTGTTGCCAGTTTTTCAGATTCATAGACGTAATCTGCAGAATCTCTGTCGTATTTAATCTGGAATCTTCCCGGATACCACTCCTCTAACTGGGCAAAATATTCCGGTGTCACATTGTACATCAGGAATGGCCTGCCCTTCGCTTTGGAATATTCCATCATCTCTTCCAGTGCATTCTTCACATCTTCCGGTGCTCCGGCCGGGTAGGCAAAGGATACGTGATTCTCATCCTCACTTTTGAATACCAGTGCATTCTTGATGATCGCCCATTTTACCGGATACTGTCTGGACCAGAGATACACATTGGCAAATGTTCTCTCACAGCTTCTGCTGGTATGATGTTCAAAGTAATGTGAGATAATCTCCTGATCCTCTAATTCTGCACGTTTAAACTGTGTTGCTCCCATATTCTGTATTTACCTTCTTTAATTTTCCGGATTCTTTCTAAAATCTTATATTCTGGCTTCTTACATTTCTTCATTCATATTTGCAAGTTTTGCTGCCTGATCAGCCGCGATACAAGCATCAATGATCTCCTGAATATCACCGTTCATGATCTTATCCAGTTTGTATAATGTAAGTCCGATACGGTGATCTGTCACACGTCCCTGTGGGAAGTTGTAAGTACGGATCTTTTCCGATCTGTCTCCGGTACCGATCTGGCTCTTTCTTGCTTCTGCTTCTGCATCATGACGTTTCTGGCATTCCAGATCATATAACTTCGCGCGTAAAAGAGCGAACGCTTTGTCTTTATTCTGTAACTGAGATTTCTCTGTCTGGCTGTAGATTACAATTCCTGTCGGATAATGTGTCAGTCGTACAGCAGAGTCCGTGGTATTGACACACTGTCCACCGTTACCAGATGCACGCATAACATCGATACGGATATCTTTCTCATCAATCTGGATATCTACATCTTCTGCCTCCGGCATCACCGCTACTGTGATCGTAGAGGTATGGATACGTCCACCGGATTCGGTCTCCGGTACACGCTGTACACGGTGTACCCCGGATTCGTATTTCATCTTGGAATAAGCACCTTTACCATCGATCATGAATGTTACATTTTTCATTCCGCCGATACCGATCTCTTCACATTCTACCAGCTCGACTTTCCATCTCTGGCTTTCTGCATAATGCATATACATACGGTAGATCTCTGCCGCAAAAAGTGCAGCCTCATCTCCGCCTGCACCGGCACGGATCTCAACGATAACGTTCTTTTCATCGTTAGGGTCCTTTGGAAGAAGAAGGATCTTCAGTTCCTGTTCCAGTTCTTCTACACGTTTCTTGTTATCATTCAACTCTTCTTTTGCAAGTTCACGCATCTCTTCATCGGACTCTTCCTCTAACATCTCAAGGCTGTCCTCAATTGCCTGCTTGCATTCTTTGTATTCATTATACGCCTCTACAATCGGAGTCAGATCATTCTGCTCTTTCATAAGTTTGCGGAAGCGGTTCTGGTCATTTGCCACATCCGGTTCCTGAAGTTCATTTAATATCTCATCCAGACGGATGCGCAGATCTTCTAATTTATCAAACATGGTATTTCCTCCTTAACATTACTCTTTATTGTACCTTCCCATAACTACGCGGTCAAGTCCCGCTAAATCCTTTTTTATCTCGATTTCCTCATATCCTTCATTTTTCAAAAGTTCTGATACATCTTTTCCCTGATCAAAGCCAATCTCGAACAGGATATATCCTCCCTTGTTCAGATATCTTATACTGTCTTTTACGATCAGACGATAAAAATAAAGTCCGTCCTCTTTTCCATCCAGCGCAATCCATGGATCATGAAATTTTACTTCCTCATCCAGACGACTGATTTCTTCCGTCCTGATATAAGGCGGATTAGACACGATCATATCGTATTTTCCGGTGACAGATTCAAACAGATCACTTTTTATAAATCTTGCATCTGTTCCCAGACGGCTGTTGTTTTCTCGTGCAACTTTCAATGCCTCTTCCGAAATATCGCAGCCGGTTCCTTTCAGATGCATCTGTTTTTTTTCGCCGAATTTCAAAATACTTTCCAGAATACATCCCGAACCGGTACACATGTCCAGGATCTGCATATCTGGTCTGATCCGTTTTAAAGCCTCTTCTACCAGAATCTCTGTATCCTGTCTTGGAACCAGCACATTTTCATTCACTTTAAAATTTAATCCCATGAATTCCTGTTCACCGGTAATATGCTGAAGTGGAATTCTTCTTGCTCTTGTGCAGATATCTTTCTGATAGCTTTCTGCTTTTTCTTCTTCTACTTCTCTGTCCGGGTCTGCCAAAAATACTGCTCTGCTGATTCCGGTCTTATATTCAAGCAGATACCAGGCATCCAGTTTTGCTTCCCGTATCCCTGCCTTTTCAAGTTTTTCTGTTCCACTCTGGTAGAGATTACGAAGTGTGAAAATTTTCCCGTTCATACGCCCTCCAGTCAAATACAGCTTCTACTGCCTGTATCGCTACTTCTATCATATCATCATCCGGTTCACTGGTTGTCATCATCTGAATTGCCATTCCCGGCTTACTAAACAGATTGACCAGGGCATTTTCACTGTTCCCCGCCAGTTTCAACACCTCATAAGAGATTCCGGCGATCACCGGAAGCAGTGCAATACGGACAACCACCCGCATCAAAGGAGATTCCACCCGAATCAGCAACAGTAAAATAATACTGATCGCCAGCACAAAAAACAGAAAACTTGTCCCACATCTTTTATGCTGTCTCGAACTTTTCCTTACATTCTCCACCGTAAGCGGCAGCCCATGTTCAATACAGTTGATACACTTATGCTCCGCACCGTGGTACATAAATGTTCTCTGAATATCCTCCATTCTGGAAATCAGCAAAATATACACAATAAAAATTCCAATCCGGACAACACCTTCTATCACGGTTCTAAGATGATACGACGGAATAACCGGTTTCATAAGTGTCGACAGAAAATACGGCAATATCATAAAGATTGCAACTGCTGCAACAATGGAAAAGGCAACCGTTCCTGCCATCATCAGGTTCTCTTGCTTTTCTTTCTTTTTCAGATCTTTTCCGGAAAGCTCTTTTTCTTCTTCCTCTTCGTAAAAACTCGCCGAAAAAGTCAGCGTCTTGATTCCAAGTACCATGGAATCAATAAAATTAAAAACCCCCCGGACAAAAGGAATCGTAGTCAGTTTTTTCCAATTGCCGGTAATACTGTGAAACGTCTCTGTCTGAACAAAGATCTCTCCGTCCGGTTTTCTGACAGCCACAGCATAACGATCCTGATTCTTCATCATGATTCCCTCTAAAACTGCCTGTCCGCCGATATTTGATGATTTCATATATTCTCCTTATACCACATCTTCTGGAACAAAGACTATCTCTTGCCCGAAGATCTATTGTAATGAAAAAAGGGTTGAGATTCAAAAACCTCAACCCAATACTTGTAATCTTATTTGTCCATTCCGTATTTCTTATTGAACTTATCAACACGGCCACGAGCCTGAGTTGCTTTCTGCTGTCCTGTATAGAATGGATGACATTTAGAACAGATTTCTACGTGGATTTCTTCACTTGTAGATCCTGTTACGAATGTATTTCCACAGTTACAAGTTACAGTTGCCTGATAATAATTTGGATGTATTCCTTCTTTCATGATTTTCACCTCTTCTTTATTTTTTGACACGCACTTAATGTGCAGTAAATTTCTTTTATTTACACAGCTCGTTCATTGTAACACAAGAATCAAGTTTTGTCTAGATAAATTTTGTCTTTTTTACCATTTGTATTAATTCTTCATTATTCCGCGTTCTTGAGAACATATTCAGTATGTTATCTACCGCCTCTTCCGGACGCAGTCCGTTCAGTGCTCTTCTCATACTTTCAACAGCTTCCTGTTCCTCTTTTGAAAGCAGAAGATCTTCTCTTCTTGTTCCTGATTTTAAGATATCAATAGCAGGAAACATTCTTTTTTCGGAAAGCTTGCGGTCCAATACCAGTTCCATATTACCGGTTCCTTTAAATTCTTCATATACAACATCGTCCATCTTGCTTCCCGTATCCACAAGTGCCGTTGCCAGTATTGTAAGACTTCCGCCTTCTCTCATATTTCTCGCCGCACCAAAGAAACGCTTCGGCATGTGAAGTGCTGCAGGATCAAGTCCTCCGGATAATGTTCTTCCTGACGGAGGTACTGTAAGGTTATAAGCTCTTGCCAGTCTTGTAATACTGTCAATCAGGATCATGACATCTTTTTTGTGCTCTACCAGTCGTTTGGCCCGTTCGATCACCATCTCTGATACACGCTTATGGTGCTCAGGAAGCTCATCAAACGTAGAATAGATTACTTCTACATTCGGTCCCTCTATTGATTCACGGATATCCGTTACTTCTTCCGGACGCTCATCGATCAGAAGAATCAAAAGATGTACTTCCGGATTATTCTTTTGTACGGATAATGCAACCTGCTTTAATAAGGTTGTCTTTCCTGCTTTCGGTGGTGAGACGATCATACCTCTCTGTCCTTTTCCGATCGGAGACATCAAATCCATAATGCGCATTGCAGTACTTGTCTTTCCACATTCCAGACTCAGTCTTTCATTCGGAAAGATTGGTGTCATATCTTCAAAATTTTTTCTGTGCATAGCCTTCATAGGATCCATCTCATTGATCTTTGAAAGATATAAAAGTGCACTGAATTTTTCCTGCTGTGTTTTGATTCTTGTATTTCCTTCCAGTATATCTCCTGTTTTCAGATTAAATCTTCGGATCTGAGACGGAGATACATAGACATCGTTTTCCCCCGGCAGATAATTAGCACTTCGGATAAATCCATAACCATCCTGCATAACTTCAAGAATCCCATGTGCCGTAATTCCACTGTCCAGCTTATCTATATCATGTACTTCTTTATCTCCTGTATTAGCAGATAATTCTTTCACGGTTTCTCGTGCCGATTTCTTTTCTTTTTCATCTTCTTCCAGCATACGCTCTATCAGTTCTGCCTTTTTCATGGTGGAAATTCCCTTTAATCCTCTTGCTTTAGCGAGATCTTTTAACGTCGCCAGCGGAAGAGATTCATATTTTTCTCTCATCATATTAGTCCTTTCACATCAAACTGCTTTCATTCTAGTTTCTTCATTTATTAAGTAGCATCTCTTACTTTACTGGAAAATCACGTCAGAAATGACGATACTATTTGAAACATGGAGATATTATACTACATCTTTGTTCTTTTTTAAAGTTCTTTTTCATAACGGTATATCTATTCTCCCCAATTCCTCTTTTGTGCGTATATTGACTTGAACTTCTATGAATGATATGATTAAACAAACTTATGAAAAGGTGGTATCCATAAAATGACGAATAGTGAAAAAGCCCTGAAAATGCACGAAGAATGGCATGGAAAGATTGAAACTTGTGCAAAATCCCACGTAAATTCACGTGAAGATCTTGCAATTGCCTATACCCCTGGTGTTGCAGAACCTTGTAAGGTAATCGCAAAAGATCCCGAGGCTGCCTATACTTATACTATGAAATCCAATACTGTAGCTGTTGTTTCTGACGGAAGTGCCGTACTCGGTCTTGGTAATATCGGTGCTCTTGCGGCAATGCCCGTTATGGAAGGAAAGGCTGTTCTTTTTAAAGAATTCGGTGGTGTCAACGCTGTACCGATCTGTCTTGACACACAGGATACTGAAGAGATCATCAAAACAGTTGTAAATATCGCCCCTGCTTTCGGAGGGATCAATCTGGAAGACATCAGTGCTCCAAGATGCTTTGAAATCGAAGAACGACTGAAAGAACTGCTGGATATTCCTGTATTTCATGATGACCAGCACGGAACTGCTATCGTAGTTCTTGCCGGAATCATTAATGCTATGAAAGTAACCGGAAAAGATAAGGAATCTTCCAAAGTTGTCGTAAATGGTGCCGGTTCTGCCGGAGTTGCTATTACCAAACTGCTCCTGACCTACGGCTTTAAACATGTCACCATGTGCGACATAAATGGAATTCTCGGAAAAGATTCCAAAGACCTCAACTGGATGCAGGAGAAGATGGTTGAAGTAACCAACCTGGAACAGAAAACCGGTAAACTCGCCGATGCATTAAAAGGCGCTGATATTTTTGTCGGCGTATCGGCTCCGAATATTGTTACACCGGAAATGGTTGCTTCTATGAACAAAGATGCCATCTTATTTGCCATGGCCAATCCGGTACCTGAGATCATGCCGGATATTGCAAAAGCTGCGGGCGCTAAAGTAGTAGGAACCGGCCGTTCCGACTTCCCGAACCAGGTAAATAACGTGGTTGCTTTCCCTGGTATCTTCAAAGGTGCTCTCGAGGGACGTGCTACTGCCATCACCGAAGATATGAAACTGGCTACTGCAAAAGCAATCGCAGGTCTTGTTCCTGATGAAGAGCTGAATGAAAATAATATTCTTCCTGAAGCATTTGACCCACGTGTTGCAGATGTTGTAAGCCGTGCTGTAAAGGAACTGATCTGATATGACCGTACACTGGGGAGAAAAAAGATACTATTCTCTGGATTATTATCTGAAAAAGACTTATGGTGAAAAGCTCTATAAGATATCTCTCGACGGCGGCATGACATGTCCAAACAGGGATGGTACCCTCGGAACCCACGGTTGCATTTTCTGCAGCCGTGGAGGTTCCGGCGATTTTGCCGCCAGTCGTACTCTGTCTGTCACAGAGCAGATTGAAGCCGGGAAGCAGCAGTCTGCAAAAAAATATACCGGATCATCTTACATTGCTTATTTTCAGGCATATACCAACACTTATGCTTCTTTAGAATATCTGGAAACATTATATATGGAAGCAATTACACATCCTGATATCCGGATTCTTTCCATAGCTACCAGACCGGATTGTCTAAGCGAAAAGATTCTGGATCTCCTGGAAAATTTAAACCGGATCAAACCAGTCTGGGTTGAACTTGGTCTTCAGACTATTCATGAAGAAAGCGCCCGATATATCCGCAGAGGTTATGAGCTTCCGGTATTTGAAAATGCAGTATCCGAGCTTCGAAAGCGTGGAATCGATGTTATTGTCCATACAATCCTGTGTCTTCCAAATGAAACCGACCAGGATATACTCAAGACCATAGAATACCTGAACCACCAGGATATTCAGGGCATCAAACTGCAGCTTTTACATGTATTAAAAGATACCGATCTGGCCGACATCTACCTGGCCTCTCCATTCTACATTCCCACACCGGAAGAATACTATCAGCTTCTCGGGATGTGTATCAGCCACTTAAGACCGGACATCGTTATCCACCGATTAACCGGAGACGGACCAAAAAATCTTTTGATCGCCCCTTTATGGACCTGTAACAAAAGGCAAGTTCTGAATCAGTTCCAGTCTTACTTAAAAACACATGACATCTGGCAGGGAAAGGAGTGTTAACCTTGGCCAAATCTTTTACGTTATATAAATTGATCATTTTGTATATGTTGAACGAAGTTGATTTTCCTCTTACCAATTCCCAGATATCAGAATTTATTCTGGATGAAGGATATACAACCTACTTTAAATTACAGCAGGCTTTATCCGAACTTCTGGAATCAGGATTTATTCGTGAAGAATCTACTCATCACCGTACATTTTACCATCTTACGGAAGACGGAGCAGAGACCATCCATTATTTTACAAACGATATCTCTCCTGCAATCCAGCATGATATCGACGAATTTTTAAAAGAGAAACATTACGAATTAAAAAATGAGATGTCCGTAAAAGCGGACTATTTCGAGAATTCCAACATGGAATATTCTGTACGCTGTCAGGTCATCGAACAGGGACTTCCTCTGATCGACCTCACTGTAACAGCCCCGACAGAATCCGAAGCTGCAACCATTGCAAACAACTGGCAGAAACGGAACCAGGAGATTTATGCGTTAGTAATGGCGAAGTTGTTGTAGTAATTATTTTGGTGACTTACCCCGGACCTGAATAAAAGGATAGAAGCCATTTCTGTGCTGATTCAATCATGGAGAAACTCTAGAGTTACTAACCATGACCTCATATGCACAGAAATGGCTTCTATCCTTTTATTCAGTTACATTTTTGTATGCCATAATAATTATATAATGGAACCTTAACCGTTGTGATATCTTGATTGGAACAATTTAAAATAGAAACTCGCTCATGACATAGTTGCTGACATCGATTCCTTTTTCTGTTAACCGGATGTATTCGCCGGTGTCTTCAAGCAGCTGCTTTTGGTACATATCGATCAGTACTTTTCCATATGCATTTTCAATACTTCTTCCGAAAGTCTGCCTGAAGTCAGTCTTGGATACTCCTTCGATTTTTCTGAGCCCCAGAAACATATATTCTTCCATCTGATTCTGCAAACTAAGAACTTCGATCTCACCGCCTTCTACGAATCGTTGGTTATTGATAAGAGATGCCGCACCGGTTCCGATTCCCAGATATTCTGTGCGGTTCCAGTATCCAAGGTTATGCCGGCATTCATATCCTTCTTTGGCATAATTAGATATCTCATATCTGTGATAGCCGTAACTCCACAAAATATTTTTTGTAAACTGATACATCATCCGTTCCGTATCTTCATCCGGAAGTTCTCTTCTTCTTCTCGCCTCAGCGCGTTCACCCTCTCCGTACTTTTCATAGAACGGCGTTCCTTCTTCGATGATCAGACTGTATGCGGAGATATGTTCCGGACCAAGTTCTGCCACTTTTTTTAATGTATCTTCCCATCCTCCCAATGTCTGAAATGGAATTCCCGACATCAGATCTACATTGATATTCTGAAATCCCACTTCTCTTGCAAGCGTATAGGTATCCAGGAAGTCTTTATATGTATGAATTCTTCCGAGCATCTTTAATTCCTGATCATCCGTTGACTGTAATCCGATACTCAGACGATTAATCCCGACATTCCGATATGCCATCAATTTCAACTTATCTACTGTCCCCGGGTTCACTTCTACCGTGATCTCCGCGTCCGAATCAATTGGAAATGTAGCACGTATCGCATCGAAGATACTCCTCATCTGCTGAGTTTCTAATATGGACGGTGTACCGCCTCCTATAAAAATACTGCTTACATGGTACATACCGGCAAGATCATAATAAGAACGGATCTTCTGGCACAAGCCCATGACATACTCCTGTCTCGCTTCAGGTGTTGCAGGCGCAGACAGGAAATCACAGTACCGACATTTTTTTACACAAAATGGAATATGAATATATAACTCTAATGGTCTCATTATTTATCATCCAGCTTCAATACACTCATAAATGCTTTCTGCGGAATCTCTACGTTGCCCACCTGACGCATACGTTTCTTTCCTTCTTTCTGTTTTTCCAGAAGCTTTCTCTTACGGCTGATATCTCCACCATAACATTTTGCCAGCACGTCTTTACGCATCGCACGAACTGTTTCACGCGCGATGATCTTACTTCCGATTGCTGCCTGGATTGGAATCTCGAATAACTGTCTCGGGATCTCTTCTTTTAACTTCTCGCACATCTTTCTTCCGCGTTCGTATGCAGTATCTGCATGAATGATAAATGACAATGCATCGACTTCTTCTTTATTGATCAGGATATCCAGTTTGACAAGTTCTGACTTCACATAACCGGCCATCTCATAGTCAAACGAAGCATATCCTCTTGATCTTGATTTTAATGCATCAAAGAAATCATAAATGATTTCATTAAGCGGGAGCTGGTAATGTAATACTGCACGTGTCTCTTCAATATACTCCATACCTTCATATACGCCTCGACGTTCCTGGCACAGATCCATGATCGCACCGATAAACTCCGATGTCACCATGATCTCTGCTTTTACCATTGGCTCTTCCATATATTCGATCTCTGAAGGATCCGGAAGGTTCGATGGATTCGTAAGCTCTATCACATCTCCATTTGTCTTGTGTACTTTATAGATAACCCCCGGCGCAGTTGTTACCAGATCCAGATTATATTCTCTTTCCAGACGTTCCTGAATGATCTCCAGATGCAGAAGTCCAAGGAATCCACAGCGGAATCCGAATCCCAGTGCAATTGAAGTCTCAGGTTCGAACTGCAGTGATGCATCATTTAACTGTAATTTCTCCAACGCATCCCTGAGATCCGGGTATTTTGCGCCATCTGCCGGATATAATCCACAGTAAACCATTGGATTTACTTTCTTATATCCCGGAAGCGGTTCTGCACATGGATGTGCCGCATTGGTTACCGTATCACCCACGCGGGTATCCTTTACGTTCTTAAGGCTTGCCGTAATATAGCCTACCATTCCGGCACTCAGTTCCTCACACGGAATAAACTGTCCGGCCCCAAAATAACCAACTTCTACTACTTCTGCCTTAGCTCCTGTCGCCATCATAAGGATCGGTGTTCCTTTTTTTACAGTTCCTTCTTTGATTCTGCAAAATACGATAACACCTTTATACGCATCATATAAGGAATCAAAGATCAACGCCTGAAGCGGTGCTTTCGGATCTCCGGTTGGTGCCGGTATCTTTGCCACGATTTCTTCCAGCACCTGATCTACATTCAGTCCGGTCTTTGCAGAAATCTGCGGCGCATCCTCTGCCTCTATTCCGATCACATCCTCAATCTCTTCAATCACACGTTCCGGATCGGCACTTGGAAGATCGATCTTATTTAATACCGGTACTACATCCAGATCATGATCCAGCGCAAGGTATACATTGGCAAGCGTCTGTGCTTCTACCCCCTGTGCGGCATCCACTACCAGAATTGCCCCGTCACAAGCTGCAAGGCTTCGGGATACTTCATAGTTAAAGTCTACATGCCCCGGCGTATCGATCAGGTTAAAGATATACTCTTCTCCATCCTTTGCCTTATATACCGTTCTGACTGTCTGGGCTTTGATCGTGATTCCTCGTTCTCTTTCCAGCTCCATATTGTCTAACACCTGGGACTGCATCTCACGACTGGTAAGAAGTCCCGTCATCTCAATGATACGATCCGCCAGTGTTGATTTACCATGGTCAATATGTGCTATAATACAAAAATTTCGAATTTTACTCTGATCTATTCCTGACACTAATATCTTCTCCTTAATTAAATGTTTATCTTATCAATTCTATCATGCAGCACTGTATTTTACAATGAAAAGTTCCACACTCATCACATCATTCAGGCGTCCCGTCTTTACCATCTCTTCGGTATCTACAGCCTCTTCCAGAATGTTCCTTAACTCTTTCTTTTCAAATGTGCGGCATTGCTGCATATATTTTCCCGCCACAAACGGATGAAGTCCGACTGTCTTTGCGATTGATGATTTATCGTAGCGTTTTCCCACCAGATCTTTCACTTCCAAAAGCAGCTTAAACTGTCTCGTCAGAAGGTATAAGATACGCATCGGCGGTTCTTTTAATGCCAGAAGATCATAATAGTAATCAAGCGCCTTTTTCTGGTTCTTCATTGCAACCGCTTCTACCATATCAAAAATCTTATTTGTAATCTGTGTTGTACAGATTGCTTCTATATCTGATATCTCAATCTCTTCTTTTCCCATACAGTAACAGAAGAGTTTTTCCAGTTCTTTTTCCAGATTCTCCATATCCGTTCCTGTTGTTGACAGAAGATATCTGGCCGTCTGTTCCTTGATCTTGTAGCCTTCTTTTTTTACATTACCTGCAACCCAGTATAATAATGTCTTCTCATCCTGACGCGCCATCTCAACTACGCGTCCTTTACTCTTCACCGCTTTATACATCTTTCCTCGTTTGTCCGCCTCATTTTCCACGAACAAAAAGCATGCCGTATCCGGCATCGTCTTGATATAATCGGCCAGATCCGGTGTTGCATTTTTAAAAAATCCCGAATTTTCTACCACTATCAGACGACGCTTTGCAAAAAACGGCATTGTCTCGGCAAGATCTATGAGTTCACCCGGATTTATCCCTTTGCCTTCATAATATGCATAATTTACCGTATCCCCATCCGGAAATATTGCCTTGGTTATCCGGTCTCTGTATTGCTTTTTCAGATAAGCCTCTTCCCCATACAGGAGATATACCGGCTTAAAATTTCCTGTTTTTATATCTTCATTTAAACTTTTCATCGGTGTTCTCCTATCTTTTTCACCTCTTAAAAGTATACTGAATTCTCCTTTTAAGTTCAACCGTTTCTCCCATGAATCCGCATACTTTTTTTATTTACAGTTATTCCAAACGCACCGTTTTCCTGTGTAGAATATATTTTCGCGCCACTGTTTTCAAGTCTTTCCAAAGTATCTTTATGTGGATGTCCGTAACGATTCTTCCTCCCTGCCGAAATCCATGCATATCTTGGTTTTACATTTTCCAGAAATGCTTCCGTTGTAGAATTCTTTGATCCATGATGTGCAGTCTTTAATACCTCCCATGAAATCTTCTTTTCCTGTAGATAAGAGAGCGTATCTGTCAGACTTTCTTCTCCTTCTTTTTCCACGTCTCCTGTAAAAAGCATGTCAAATCCCTCGTATTCCAGATGTAGGATCATGGATGCTTCATTTCCGGGATTCATATTCTTTTCTTTCGGCCCCAGACAGGTGAATCTCAACTTTCCTTCTCTGATCTGCGTCCCGTTTTCCATTTCCCAGACCGTCGTTCCATTATCTTCTGCTACACTTATAAGCTCTTCTAACTTTTCATCCCGGTACGCTTCTCCTGTCACAACAAGATTCCGTATTTTTATCCCGACCTGCTGCCTTTTCAGCATTTCTTCAATTCCATTCATATGATCTATGTCTCCATGAGATACGAACACATAATCAATACTTCCTATTCCTCTGTACTTTAAAAACGGTTCTATCCGATATTTCCCGACATTTTTTATATCACTGCTGCCTCCATCGATCAGATAAGTCTTATGCTCCGGTCCCTCCACACAGATACAGTCTCCCTGTCCTACATCCAGCATCGTAACCTCTGCTCCGGTTCTTACCCAGGGGCCCGATATCAATATCAGAAATCCAACCGTATAAAGCGTTATACTTATGATATATTTTTTACCGTTTCTTTTAAATTTTAATATCAAAATCACTGTCATAAGCACCAGATAATAGATAAAGATTCTTCTCTTATCCGGCCTTCCCGCCACCCATCTTGCCATCGGAAGCTTTATTGTAAAAACGCAGCATTTATCATACACCCATAAGATACATCTGCAGATCCACAAAATCCATTTTCCGGGTATCCACCCGGCCATCTTTATAAATGACCCGATCATTCCACAGGTTAAAACTACCGACATCAGCGGAAGTATTATAAGATTCAGCAGTATACTATACACCGGAATCTCAAAAAAATTATATAAGATCACCGGCCACAATAAAACATTGATTCCCAGGCCTGCACACAGGCTCTTACACCGCATCTCATTTTCAAGCACCGGTATCACCGTACAAACTGCAAAAACAGCTCCAAACGACAACCAAAAGCCACCATCGTACAGATAAAGCGGATGGATCCCGACCGTTAGCACAGCTGAAGCCGCAAGTGCCGTCGGCATATCATAATGTCTACCGGTAATATCCGCACCTATCCGAAATACGAACATCACCCACGCCCGGATCACCGACACGGTCATTCCGATCATCATCACATACAGACACAACAGAATCCCTCCCGTGATTCCACCTGCCTTGTATGAACCTGTCATTCTCCTTGCTATCCGGTATACTCCAAGTCCCGCAAACGATAGATGAAGTCCGGAAATCGCCAGGATATGTCCAATCCCGTTTACCTGATATAATTCTTTCATTTCCTGATCCATACCGCTTTTTTCACCAAGGAGTATTGCCGCAAGTGCTGAACCATCCCGTTCTCCCATCTCGCGTTGCAGCATTTTCTGCCAGTTCATCCGGAATTTTTCAAGTCTGTCTTTTAATTTGTTTCGTTTGTAATCCGTAATCTGTATATCATCCGATCGGACTTTCCCATGGATTCCCTGTTTTTGATAATAAAATTTCTGATCAAAATTTCCCGGATTTCTGGCCTCTTCATAAAATGATACCTTTCCACACACTTTAATCTGGTTTCCTATATGTAATTTTTGGCTGGAATTTGTATAAATGATAATTTTCGATTCTTGAAATTTTTTTGAGTTTGAATAAATAGAATTTTCTTTCAGATAGATCATCCGGCAGTTCTCTTTTTGCTCTTGCCTGTATATTTTGCCGCAAATGGTAATATTATCACCTTCTGCGGCATATCGTTCAATCGGGGAAGGGCGAAGTTCTTTTATGAACCGCTCTCTCCCCCACACAACCATAGAAGCAATGATGCATAGAACCATCAGACACACACTAAGAAGCGGTCTGTTTTTCACATGCTACTCTCCTTCCACAATATTGGGATTTCTGGAAAGAGGTTTTTCCAAATTTATCTTTCCCATATAAGTAATATCTGTTTTTCCGTCAATCAGGATCTGTACTCTGCTGATCGCACTTCCATCTACAATAGAATTCACAATTGCATATACCGGAACTTCCGGATTCATTACATTCGTCGTATCAAGGAATCCGGCGTCCAGATTCACGTAACAGATATGATCTTTTACCGATACACTAAGTACTTTTGTTCCTTCTGGGAGCACTGCTGATTCATTATCCGAATCCGGTCCCTTGATCAGCTGTTCGACCAGTGCTTTTTCTCTGGACACACTGCTACTGTATCTGACATTTACCTTTTCTTTTACAAGACGGGTGCCCTTTTTATTTCCATAATATAAAAGAAATGTCTCATTCTGATAAGCATGCAGACTGGATCCCGTATTCTGTACAAAATCCGATGGCTGCATATATCCTATCTCCTGGCCGTTCTGATCCTCCAGCGGCTCTCCTTCTATCGTAAACAATACAGTATCTACTCCATCTATCTGTCCAAGCGACTGTACCACCGATGCCCGTAGTACAATTTCTTCCGTTACACTCAGTTTTTGATATGCACGATTAAAATCCACTGTCAGATTTTTGGAATGAAGCGACCAGTTCTTTATCTTTACACCTTTCACAAAGGCACTGCGATAATTAATATTATCTGTATTTTTCTGGACTTTCCCTAACACATAATTAATCTGCGCTTTTTTTGTCTTTCCTTTGATTCTTGTGCCCTTCTCAACCAGTGAAACTCCCTCTGAGTCTGTATAGTAAATCCTGGTGCCGCTAACCTTGTCCTCTTTTTTACATCCTGATACTGCTATGATGCAAACAGCTATAAGCAGCAGGATCTTGTAAATTTTTTTCATTTTCATCTTAATCTCCTTCTGCCTAAGATACATAGTTTAACGGAATTCTTACCGTAAAAGTAGTTCCTTCCGATGGCTGACTGAATACTTTGATCGCCCCTCTGTGCATAACCACTGCACTTCTTGCAATTGCCAGACCAAGTCCTGTTCCGCCAATTTCTCTTGAATGGGACTTGTCCACCCGGTAGAATCTCTCAAATATATGTTCCTGTGCTTCAGCAGGTATACCGATTCCCGAATCCGCCACCTCAATATAGCAGTTTTTGTGATCCGCATTTAAAGATACATGCACCCATCCATTTTCCTTATTATACTTGATGGCATTCTCCACCAGATTCGATATTGCCAGAGAGATCTTCATCTCATCTACCTCTGTCGTCACCGGACGAAAACTTTCATAGACCAGTTCGATATTTCTTGTAGCCGCAATCGGACGCAGTCTCTTTAATATCTTTTCTATCAGTTCGTTCATATTTTCTGACTTTATATTCATTGTATTCGCGGTCTTGTCCATCTTGACCAGCGAAAGCAGGTCATTAATAATCTTATTTTCTCTCTCGATTTCTTCCGACATGTCCCCCATAAATTCTTTATAGAGTTCTACCGGTGCATCTTCCTGCAAAAGCAGCGAATCCGCCAGTACTTTCATGGATGTCAGCGGTGTCTTTAACTCATGTGACACATTCGATACGAATTCATTTCTCGAGTCATCCAGAGTCTTCATGCGTCCCGACATCTTATTGAACGCTTCCGATAATTCCATTGTCTCTGTGTACGTATTCTCATGAAGGTAATCATCGTCATAGCCTTCTGTAACCGCAGAAATGGATTCTGTAATGCGTTTAAAAGGTTTTAACATAGCCATTCCCGAAAGCACAGCAATCATAAGAATAACCAGGATCGATGCAAGTGCTGCCACATCCGCTTTGTTTCTTAAAATCTCCAGACTGTCCAGGACAGAATCTGTCGGTGCACTGACAAGCAATACTCCTACAATCGAATCATCTTTTCCTAAAATCGGCGCTGTCACTTCTATATATCTGTTTTTCTTATTATACTCGCTGGTTCCTTTTTCTTTGAAACAACGGATCACATTACCCGATACAATAGTTTTTCCTTCATCCATTTCATATGTATCTTCCTGGATCTTAAAATTACCATCGATTACCATTACCCGGCCGCTGTAGATATTAGATAGCTGAACCAGTTCTGTTCTGATCGTCTCTGACGTATCTCCCGTAAGATAGCCCGAACTGCTCAGCTGATTACTGAGAATGGTACATTGATTCTGTATCTCAGCAGTTCGTACCTCCACTGCTCTTTTCTCATAGCTGGTCAGGAACACCCCTCTCATAATCAATACCGGAACAATCCCTGCCAGTGCCACCAGCAGGATGATCCGGAATTTCATGCTCCTGAATATATTCTTTTTAAAATATTTTTTAACCCCTGAAATAATAACCCACTCCCCATTTCGTATAGACATATTTTGGATCGCTTGGATTCGTTTCAATCTTTTCACGAAGTCTCCGGATATGTACATCCACAGTTCTTGCATCTCCCGGATACTCATATCCCCATACGATATTCAAAAGATTCTCTCTGCTGTAGACTTTACCCGGATTCATGGCAAGCAGTTCCAGAAGATCGAATTCTTTTGCTGTCAGATTGATTTCCTTTTCTCCGATGATCACGCGTCTGCTTTCGCAGTCAATCTTCATCTCGCCTTTTACGATCACTTTTTCATTTTCCTGATTTTTATCGCGCTTGCTGACACGGCGCATAATGGCTTTGATCCTTGCCTTCACTTCCAGAATATTGAATGGCTTTGTTATGTAATCATCTGCTCCATAATCCAGTCCCAGGATCTTATCCATATCGTCGCCTTTTGCTGTAAGCATAATGATCGGAACATCCGAATATTCCCGGATCTGCTGACACACTTCAAAACCGTCATATTTCGGAAGCATGACATCCAGAAGAATGATATCATATGCATTCTCCTTTGCCAGTTTCAGTGCCTCTTCTCCGTCATAAGCACAGTCCACATCATATCCATCCTGCTCCAGACTAAACCGGATTCCTTTTACTATCAGTTTTTCATCATCCACAACCAATACTCGTCTGCTCATGTTCCTACTCCCTTGTCAGATCTTAATTTGATCTTTTACTTTCTGAAATACACCGTCTTTAATACCTTCCACTTCCATCAGATTTTCTATCTTCTGAAACTTTCCATGCTCATCTCTGTAACGAATGATCGCGTCAGCCTTCGCCTCTCCGATTCCGGATAGTGTCATCAATTCGTCCTTCCCGGCCGTATTAATATCCACCTTGCCATCTGCCGTACTTCCGGCATCTGTGCTTTTTGTTGCATCTGTCTTTTCATTATCCGCATTCTGTACGAAAGTACCGTTGTTCTCTGTTCCGGCTTTTGCCTCTTCTTTCGTCGGAACATATATTCTGGAACCATCTTCAATCTTTTCTGCCTGATTCAGAGCCTCACCTGCTGCCTCATCCGTAAATCCTCCAGCCATCTGAATAGCTTCATACAAACGACTGTCCGATGTCAGTTCATACACTCCCGGAGACTTCACTGCCCCGCATACATGTACATAACAGATCTGTAGTTTTTCCTGCTTAAGGCCATCTTTTTCTGTCATGTTATCATCCGTTCCCGCTTCTGATCCTTCAGCCTCTTTTGCAGTATTTCCATCTGCTTTTTCCACATCCGGTTCATGCCCGTCCAACGAAATAAGTTCCGTCTGTTCCTGTGATTTTCGGTCTCTGCATCCGGTCAGATTCACGACACATATCATACTCAGTATCATGGTAAAGATCAGCAATATACGGCATATTTCCTTCTGTATTTTTCTCTGTTCTGTTATTCTGTTCTGTCTTTTTTCCCTATGCATAACTTCTCCTTTACAGCCTGTCGAAAACTGTAAATCCCCGCATATGCCTAGTGAAATAATTGTACTATTTCCACTGAAAAATTGCAACACCAATCAGGGCAATGGACATTCCAATAATTTTACGGATTTCCAGTGGTTCTTTGTCTACTCCGAACAATCCGAGAAGTTCTATTACGTACGCTACGATCAACTGCGAGATTACAATCAGAAGTGCTGCCTTCGCCGGTCCCAGTGCCTCCATACTCTTGATCACGGTCCATGTGATCCCTGCACCGATCACTCCTCCGAGGAGTACATATTTGGGCTCTACCTTCCACAAATTCCCGATAGAATCCCGCCCGGCGATCAGCCATGCCGCTGCACACAGCAGAAATGCACTAAACTGCACCCATCCATTACTCACCCACATCCCCGTTGTCTTCGTCACTTGCGTATTAAATACTCCCTGTACACTCATAAGCGCTCCCGACAAAAGCGCAATCAAAAAACCAGTCATCTCCATACCTCCTGCTTATGCAGATAATATGTCCCATGACTGGTTTTTTATGCTGTTAATTTCAAAAAATATTACAGTACCTTCTTTAAAATCCGGATCATCTCATCCACATGCTCTTTTTCAATAATAAGAGGTGGTACAAAACGGATCATATCGTTTCCGGCTCCGATGATCAGAAGTCCTTCTTTTAAGGCCTCTTTCGTAATCTCGGATAATGGCTTTGTCACCTGTATTCCCTGCATCAGTCCTTTTCCTTTAACGGCCTTTACGCAATCACATTCTGACTTCAGTTCTTCTAGTTTTTCTGTCAGATATGCACCGAGTTCCTGCACATGTACCACAAGATTCTTTTTCTCAAAAATCTCGATCGTCTTACTTACAGCTGTACATGCCAGAGGATTTCCGCCGTAAGTAGTTCCGTGATCACCTGGCTCCAGTGAATACCTCGCGATCTCTTCTGTCATTGCAAACGCTCCTACCGGAATTCCGCTTCCGATTGCTTTTGCCATAGACATAATATCAGGTCTGATACCATAAGACTGCCATGTGAACATGGAACCGGTTCTTCCCATACCACACTGCACTTCGTCACAAATCATCAGAATTCCTTCTTCATCGCAAAGTTTGCGGATCCCTTTCATAAATTCCTCTGTAGCCAGATTGATGCCGCCTTCTCCTTGAAGCGGCTCCAGAATAATCGCACATGTTTTGTCTGTTACCAGTGCTTTTACACTGTCCAGATCATTATATTCTGCAAATGACACTCCCGGTACAAGTGGTTCAAACGGTGCACGATATGGATCATGACCTGTTACCGATAACGCTCCAAAGCTTCTTCCATGAAAAGATTCCTTCATAGCAATGAATTCATAACGGCCGGTTCCTTTTTTGTATGCATATTTTCTTGCCGCTTTTAAAGTTCCTTCTACCGCTTCTCCGCCACTGTTGGTAAAGAAAATCCGATCCATTCCGGTAATACGTTTCAGATCTTCTGCTGCTTTTCCACATACAGTATTGTAATACAAATTAGATGTGTGAAAAAGCTTGTCAATCTGTGCTTTTAATGCTTCATTCAACTCCTGATTGCCGTATCCCAACGAAGACACCGCATATCCGGCTGCAAAATCCAGATATTTCTTTCCTTCTGTATCATACAGATATGCACCTTCACCGTGATCTAACACAACCGGGAACTGGTTATAAGTATGTAACAAAGCTTCGTTTATTTCTTTCATATATTCATTCATATATTCATTCATAGCTTATTCTCCGTGATAATATCTTTCTTCTACATCATTTTTGATTGCTGTTCCGATTCCCTTATTCGTAAAGATTTCAAGAAGCAGGCAGTGTGGAATTCTTCCATCCAGAATATGTACTCTGGATACACCGTTTTCGATTGCATCAATACAGTTCTGGATCTTCGGAAGCATACCTCCACCGATATATCCTTCCTCCATCAGTTTCTTCCCTTCGGAAACATTTAACTCTGAAATCAATGTAGACGGGTCATTCGGATCTTTGTATACACCTTCAATATCTGTTAAGAATGCAAGTTTCTCTGCATTGATCGCTTTCGCGATTGCACATGCCGCATCATCCGCATTAATGTTATAAGTATTGTATTCATCATCCAGACCGATCGGTGCAATAATCGGAAGGAAATCTTTTTCCAGAAGATCATAGATGATATCCGCATTCACTTCTTTGACATCGCCGACAAATCCGATATCTTCACCGTCTGCCAGTTTCTTATCCACTTTCAGAAGGCCGCCGTCTTTTCCACTGATACCAATGGCTCTTACACCGAGCTGTTCCACTAACTGAACAAGACTTTTGTTAACTTTACCAAGAACCATCTCTGCGAGTTCCATTGTCTCTGCATCCGTCACACGAAGTCCATTGATAAAATGTGGTTCCATGCCGACTTTTCCAACCCATTTGCTGATCTCCTTGCCACCGCCATGAACGATGATCGGTTTGAATCCAACTAATTTGAGAAGGGTTACATCCTGAATGACTCTTGCTTTTAACTCTTCGTCTACCATGGCACTTCCACCATATTTTACTACAATAACCTTACGGTTAAATCTCTGGATATATGGAAGGGCTTCAATCAGTACTTCTGCTTTGTCCAGGTATTTCTGCATTGCTTTTTCCATCTTTTGATCTCCTGTCTTTTCATTTCTGTCTGTTTGCTGCATCTGTATACTTTAATCTTTGCATTCTGAATTAGCTTCTGTAATCTGCATTAATCTCAATATATCCGTGAGTCAGGTCACATCCCCATGCTGTTGCTGTCTTATCTCCCATCTTCACATCTGCAATTGCTGTAACTTCCGGCTCAGACAGAATTTTAGTTGCCTCTGCTTCGCTGTAATCTACAGCCGTACCATTTTCAATGATCTGGATCTTTCCGGCTTTACTCTCAAAGAACAGGTCAACTTTTTCAGGATCGAACTGTGCTCCGGAATATCCCATTGCGCAGAGAATTCTTCCCCAGTTTGCATCATGTCCTGCAATCGCTGTCTTTGTAAGATTAGAGCATACGATAGATTTTGCAAGTGTCTTTGCCTGTTCTACGCTCTCACAGCCAACTGCCTTGACTTCGAATAATGCGGTTGCACCCTCTCCGTCTCCTGCAATCTTCTTTGCAAGATATTCGTTGATCGTATGTAATGCTTCTGCAAAATTTTTATAATCTTCTGTTCCATATGTGATCTCCGGGTTCTCTGCCAGACCATTTGCCAGCAATACAACGGAATCATTCGTAGAAGTATCTCCGTCTACAGAAATCATGTTGTAGGTATCTCCGACATCTTCGCTTAATGCTTTCTGAAGTGCATCCTTTGTGATCACTGCATCTGTTGTAATAAATGCAAGCATCGTACACATATTCGGATGGATCATTCCGGATCCTTTTGCCATACCTCCGATAGTTACTGTCTTGCCGCCGACTTCGATTGTAACAGCCAGTTCCTTCGGAAATGTATCGGTTGTCATAATTGCTTTAGCTGCTTCTGTTCCATTTTCAAGTGTATCATTCTTCTTTCCTGCCAGCGCTTCGATTCCAGCTGTCAGTTTGTCGATTGGAATCTGTTTTCCGATAACTCCGGTAGAACCGATGAGAACACCGTCTGCGGAAATGTTCAGTGCTTTCGCTGCTGCATCTGCTGTATCTTTACAGTATCCAAATCCTTCTGCTCCGGTGCAGGCATTAGCGATTCCTGAGTTTACAACGACTGCCTGTGCTTTTGCCCCGCTTTTTACAACCTGCTGATCCCATTTGACCGGTGCTGCTTTTACAACATTTGTTGTAAATGTTCCTGCTGCCACGCATGGAACCTGGCTGTATACCAGTGCCATATCCGTTCTGTCTTTATACTTAATTCCTGCTGCTGTACTTGCTGCTTCAAATCCTTTTGCTGCGGTTACTCCGCCTTTTACCTGTTTCATCTGTTCTTCCACCTTTCTTAATTCTCTCATTTTATATTACCGGCTGTTCATTAGTCTCAATTTTCTCGTTTTATCTGCCGGTTCTTTTATATGCTCTTTTATTTTATCTTCCTAATCTGCTTACCGGATAAACGCCGTGATATTTGCTTCATTCAATGTAAAATCATAATAATTCAGATCTTCTCTTTTTGTCCATCCGATTTCTTTCCAGAATGCATTGCCGATATCGTTCTGTGTAAATGCGATCAGAGATACTTTGTTAATGCCTTCTTTTTTCAGCGCTTCCATGGTAAATACTACCATAGCCTTCCCGATTCCCTTCATCCTGTGATTTACATCTACACACACATGATACAGACAGCCTCGTCTTCCATCATGCCCGCAGAGAATCGCTCCGACGATTTTTCCGTCTTCTTCGGCAACTACGCTTGTCGTAGGATTTCTTTTTAAAAAGCGTTCTACGCCCTCTTTCGAATCATCCACACTTCGTATTCCGAATCCCTTGATGCTCATCCAAAGTGCGTGCACCTGGTCGAAATCTTCAATTGTCATTACTCTTATATTCATATGTATTATTTTTCTCCTCTGCCTGTATTTTCAGATGAACTTAGGATAATGCTCCCTTACGTTTCATCTCATCTGCATCCTTTTTCCGAAAATTTATGGGAACATTGGCACCAGTTCCAGACCTTCTGTCTCCGGAAGTCCGAACATCAGGTTCATATTCTGTACTGCCTGTCCTGCCGCACCTTTTACCAGGTTGTCAATGGCTCCCATCATGATGATACGGTTGGTTCTTGGATCGATCTTGAAATTGATGTCTACATAATTACTTCCTTCTACCCATTTTGTCTCCGGGCATACATCCTTTTCCAGAACACGGACGAATTTCTCATCTTTATAATATTTATCATAGATTGCTTTGACTTCTTCGTAGGTCACATCTTTTTTCAATGTTGCATATTCCGTCGCCAGAATTCCTCTGTTCATCGGAACCAGATGTGGCGTGAAGTTGATCAGTACTTTTTCTCCTGATGCATATCCGAGTTGTTCCTCGATCTCAGGTGTATGTCTGTGGCTTGCAACACCGTACGCTTTCATATTCTCATTCACTTCACAGAAAAGGTTCGGCACTTTTGCACCACGTCCTGCTCCGGATGTTCCCGATTTTGCATCCACGATCAGGGTATTCATATCAATGATTCCTTCTTTTGCCAGCGGATATGCGGTCAGGATGGAACATGTTGTATAGCATCCCGGATTGGCTACCAGTCTTGCATTCTTTACATCTTCTCTGTTGATCTCACAAAGCCCGTACACTGCTTCTTCAATATATTGTGGACTCTTATGCTCGATTCCATACCACTTTTCATATGTAGCTACATCTTTGATACGATAGTCTGCACTTAAGTCGATAATCTTTGTCTCACTTAAAATCTTATCATTCATCATCGATGCACAGAAACCTTGCGGCGTTGCTGTGAAGATTACATCTGCCTGTTTTGCAAGTTCTTCCATATTATCATCCAGACATGTTGCATCCACGATCTGGAACATATTCTGATATACATCTGCGTATTTTTTATCTATATAACTTCTGGAGCCGTACCATACGATCTCTGCGTCCTTGTGTCCGGTAAGGATTCTTACCAGTTCTCCTCCGGCATATCCGGTCGCTCCAATAATTCCAACTTTAATCATCTATATAACACCCTTTCCGATATTGAATT
>ERZ827490.439-NODE-439-length-68592-cov-4.985278_pt1 | contig 68592 bp, 55 predicted proteins | sample MGYA00519770_ERZ827490 | MGnify/ENA primary metagenome ERZ827490 (study PRJEB31778, sample SAMEA3449324) | human gut metagenome | biome: human gut; feature: human-associated habitat; material: faeces | place: United Kingdom | collected 2010/2012 ... | reverse complement strand
TAACGAATACTGGTTTATGGTTGCGCTGGTGGTCGGCAATGTGCCGCTTCTGTATCTGCTCAACAAGGATTGGTTTCACACTCTGCTTTTTACCGCACCGGGTAAAATTGTGTGCGGTATCTGCGGTATGGTCATTTTGATTACGGCTTTGTTTATGATGAAATTCACGAAGCCTATTGAATACAAGAGATGAGGAGGTTTTAGATATGTTACAGGCAATTATCGGGGCGCTGTGCGGCGTCGGGCTGTTCTTTGTGCTTGCGGATGTTTACCGTATTCCGTACCTTAAAACCTCCAAAGCCGTGGAGAGCCTGTCAAAGCAGCAAAAGGAAAAGACTTCTGCCCTTAATATCTGGCTCGGAAACCTTGCGGATTTTCTCGCAAGGCATATGAAACTCAATGAGTTCAAAAAGGCACAGCTTGAAGCGGATCTGAAAACCGCGCAGATGGATATAACACCCGAGAAGTTCAAAGCAAACGCTATTGTAAAGGCAATGCTAATCGGCGTGTTTGCTGTTCCAATGGCATTTATTCTGCCGCTTCTCTCTCCCGTCGTGCTTTTCCTTGCGGTATTTCTTTACCGCAAAGAAATGAAAGCCGTATCGGTAAAAATACGATATAAGCGAGAGAAAATCGAGAATGAACTGCCGCGACTTGTTTTTACCATAGACAAGACCTTAAAGCACAGTCGTGATGTTCTCTATATGCTTGAAAGCTATGCAAAAAACGCAGGGCGAGAAATGAAGCACGAGCTTGACATTACAGTGGCGGATATGAAGTCCGGCAACTATGAAGCGGCGATTACAAGGCTTGAAGCGCGCGTCGGTTCGGCTATGATGAGCGATGTCTGCCGTGGACTTATCGGCATTTTAAGAGGTGACGATACCGAGATGTATTGGGCGTCACTGACTCTTAAATTCAACGATATTCAGCGTCAGCAGCTAAGACTCCGAGCGCAAAAAGTGCCGCGAAAGGTAAAACGCCTTTCTATGTGCCTGCTCATTTGCTTTATGCTTGTGTATGTGGTAGTAATTCTTTCGCAGATTATGGACTCCATCGGCGTCCTTTTCGGATAAAGGAGGGGTTTATGATGAAAAGATTATTGCGCGCAAAACGCGGTGAGGGCTATGTCGATATGTGCGTCGGCGTGGTTCTTTTCGTGATGATCCTTGTTATCGCCGTTAATATATTCAGCTTTATCACCCTGCGTATTGAAATGGATCAGATTGCGGATGACCTTATTGAAGCGGCAACCTATTCCGGCTGCTTTAACAGCGACTTTTGGAGTGCTGACAGTGATATGCTCGATCAGTATTATTACTACGATATTGACTATGGTGCGGACCGCTATTTCAACAGTACCTATCATCGGGTGCAGCTCGGTGAGCGAATGTGGGTTGAAATTTCCAAGCACACCTATATCAAAGGACTTGGGGTGTTCAAGATTCCCGTTACGGTTTCGGTAAAGAAATCGGGATTGTCCGAAAAGTATTGGAAGTAGGTGCGGGCATGAAAAATAAAAAAGGCGAAGGATATGTTTCCACCTGCGTAATGATCGTCATTATTTGTATGCTGCTCTCTGTCTTTGTTACCTTTGCGGTGGCGGTGAATACCGTAAAAACGGTCAAGCGTAATTCCCGCGTGGTGCTTGACAGCTTTGTAATGCAGAACTCTATTGATATATACAACTCAATAAAGCAAGGCAACAACAAAACGGACGGAATCGACGCCGCCGAATACCGAGAGGCACTGACGGAGTTTTGCACACTTGAAAAGCGCGGCTACTGCTATTACAATTATGACAGCGATGGAGATCTGAATTATTATATCACTACTCCGTATGTCGGATTTACCGTAGATAAGAAATTGCAGATTTTCACATCATATACGATATATGTCCCGATCCGCTTTGCAGGAATACGGGTATCTACCGTTAGAATCCCGATTACCGTTGAATCAAAATATAACGAAAAGTTTTAGGAGGTACAGACGAATGAAAAACAAGAAAAAGCTCTGTATTATCGGCGTATCCGCGCTTTGCATCGTGGTTGCCGTTGTCCTCTGTATCACACTGATACCGAAGCATAACGGGGACAAACCGGCTGAAAGCGAAGCTAAGGAAACTTCAAGCGGTACGATTGTCATTGACGAGCCGGAAAAGGATACACAGAGCGACGAAACCAAGAATATAAACGAAGATGACAAGCTTGCCGATGACGGCAAAGGTCGGCTCAGCCCGGAGGTTGAAACCGATGATATAAGTAAAAGCGGAAGCACCGGCGAAAAGGCAAAGGACACAAATAAGACCGTGACCGAACAGCCTATCCCGAGCGATGAGGGCAAGACCGGCGGCATAACCATCGGCAGCGGTGAAGCGACAGCATATAGCTGCGGCGAGAAAAACCATCATTGCGAAAACGCCGAGTATCACGCTTATATTAAAAACCTTGAGCTTGACGGCTGCCCCTATTGCGGCTCGCATAGCTGTGCAAGCTTTTATGTTACAAACGAATGGGGCAATACCGAGTACACGCCTACCAAGTGTCCCGATTACAGCAAGCAAAAGGATAACACCGAGGTTTGTCCGCGCTGCGGCAGAGCCTATTGGTCGCAAAGCAATCCCACAGGGTGCTTTTCATTCTTGCAGGATACGGTATGTGAGTGCGGCGAAACGGTTAAGGGCAACACCTGTCATCACCACTGATAATAACGAAATCTACGGGAGTCAGACTTTTAGAGTTTGGCTCCCTGTTTTTATGTAAAGGAGGACTTCGATGAAGAAGAAAACTATTCGGATTCTGTCAATCTTTCTTGCGGTGCTGACCGCCGTTTCTTCTCTTGCCGTTACCGCCTATGCACTTAACTGGGACGGCTCATCGGCAGGCGGCGGAGGTGCGGGAACTTCGGCAGGACCGAACGGATACGCAATTATGACTACCGACGATAACTGTATGATCGGCTACCGTTTCAGCGTAGTGGATAAAAACGGTGGAACAAAGAACGGCAAGGTCATAGATGTGTACCGCAACACAAGGTACGCAAATCAGGCATTTAATTGGTATAAGTTTACGACCAAGTGGAACAAGAAGCAGTTAAGGAATAATCAGAACAGCGGCTTTTCCACAAGCAAAACAACCGCAAACTGTTATAAGGAAGCAGATATGGGCTTTGCTCAGAGCCTTCCGGTCACAAGCGGAATGAGTGCTTGGCAGAATGACACGCGAAATCTTAATCCCGTGCTCTCAAAGCTCGGTATCGGCGGTATTTCAAGCCTTAAAAACGGTGATAAGGTTCTCGTTGAGCCTATCTATGATGTGCGGCTTGAAAGTGTGTGGCATTCTCTGACTGTTACCGAGATTGCCCTATACGGCAAGCATATTTTAGGTGCAAACAGTAACGGCGGTGCGAGCAAAACCTCGGCAAGCTGGGGCTTTATTTCCGAGTATACCAACCGCCATTTTCCGAACGCCCTTTACACTCCGGACGGTCAGGGATTATGGTTGGGCGTCGGAAAACTGTCAAAACGCGCGTCCTTTTACACCATTATCAACGACGGCTACGGCGTAGGTATTGCCTACACCGAAACCAAGCCCGACTTCACACCGACGCTTTCCGTTCGCTGTTGTGAAGCGTGGCCCGGGAATATAAGCGTCCGTAACAACAACCATTACGGTATAAGCTACGGAGGAAGCTTCTCTAATTGGACTTACGGACACGGTTATCCGCAGACCGACTGTTCGGTTTGGTATGCGCTAAATTTCCCGGCTGAAAGTCAGAATTGCTATGTCAAGCAGTCTGTTTGGGTAGTCGGCGGCGGTTCGACCTCCCGTAATGTATGGTCAAACAGTAATACTTGGTATGATGTCAAGCTGAACCCGACAACTATCGGGAACGGTACGGATCATATTACGGTAAAAGCCCGTGCCGATTGGATTGACGGAAACGGTAATGTTTTGAAATACGGTCCCGAAAAGACCTTCTATATTCCCATAAGACCGATTGTAACAAGGGACAGCATTACCGCCTACGGAATTGACGGTGCCACTCAGGCAACGGCAAGTGCTTCGGGAACAAGCGGCGCTATGTATTTCGGACAAAAGGTGCATTTCACCTATAACTTCGGCGGTAAAAATGAATGGGCATCGGCAAACAATTTGCGCGGACAGAGCTACCGTTGGAACGGCAGCGCTTGGGACTTGATCTATAAGTCCGGTAACGGCGAAGATGTTTATGTCGATAACGCTAATTTGAGTAAATATAACTCCTATTCCGCAAAGAGCGCGGTAAGACATTATCTGATTCCGCTGAATGATAACGAGGACGCCAATTCGTATAAGATGAAATTCAATTTCAGAACCTATTGGGCAAGCGATACCGCCCATACGGGAGAATCGACCGATTATTACCTGAATATCGTAAAGCCGGATGTTGCGCTTGAGGATATTCGGCTTGTAAATGAGGACGGCGAATATGTCGATCCGCAAAAGCTGGAGGTTGCCGACGAGATCACCGTTCGGTATGTTTATAAGAACAATACCGATTGCACGGTGTATGTCAAGGGATATATGGACGGCGGCTCTCAGATCCCCGGCACATACGCAATCCCAGCCAACGGCACGATTGAAATTAAGGGATATACCTTTACCGTGCCGAACAAACGAACCTTTACGATTTGGGGCGGCGTATATCTGGACACCGTGGAACGCGGCAATACAGACTATGAAACCGACCGCTATAACAACGCTTGGCTGCGTGTATGCAAGTCCAATCATCCCGTAAAAATCGTACCGATTACGCCGAACGCGCCGTACCGTGAAAACACAAGAGTTATTTCGAGCTTTTATATTAAAAATCAGTCTTACGATGACTACACACCAAGCTCTAATCTGAAAGTGAAATTTACGGTTTACGATGAAGCAAAAAAGTATCAGGTCTATTCGGCAACTAAGAATGTAATTGTGCCTGCAAGGGATAAGAACCTTGTTTCATTTGATTGGTATGTACCAAACAGATACGGGAACAATCGCGTGTATGTTGACGCGGAGATTATCGACGGGGGTAAGGTGTATAACCCCGTTTCACGGCTGAGGACGACAAAGCCAAAGCTCAGCTATACCACACCGGACACAACCTATGAGCGCTCCGCCCCGACAGGATTTACAAAGCCTGCCGAGCCGACAGAGACTAAGGCGTATACGACTTGGTGGCAGTATGAATACAAAAACAACGCCTTTGAAAAGGTGTACTACGGCATCGGAATTAACCCTTGGATGAGGAAAGAAACTTTACCGGCAACGGGAGCTACCGCAACACAAAACGGCAGCAGTTGGATGATGAAATCCGGATACGGATTATCCTTGTATGACTGCAATGTTATGACAAGTGTTTCCGGATATGAGACTCCGTCATACGGCTCGGGATATACCGTTCCGCAGTATTCCTATGCGCTTTTCCCCGAATACAATTATCAAAATGCAGCGGGCAAGATTACGACATTGCAATCCAAAATCATAGGAAACTACAGCTTTTGGATTTTCCCGAATGTAGGTAATGTCGAGAATGTCCATTACACGCCCGTATGGTATCCGGACGGAAAATACTCGGTCAAGGTCGTAAAATCGGACGCTTGGACGCCGATGGGTATGCTTGTAAGCGAGGATGTTATAAGCAATATCACATTGTCGGGCAATATGTACGACGATTGGTATGTCGGAAGAAAATAAGGAGGTTTGGGAGATGAAAACAGTAATTCTCATCGCCCTTATGGTATTCATTATCGGCGGTATCGTCTTTATGAATATCCGAGGAAAGAAAAAGAAATAAACTCTATGGGCGGCATCGGTAAAACGGTGCCGCCCTTTGAAAATGAAGGAGGTGAACTGCTTGAAGGAAGAAAAACGAATGGTAGACAGCTATGAGGTAATTGCCTGTCAGAGAATCGGCGGCGAGGAAATTATCGTCGGAGAAGATAAGAACGCCGCACCGTCTGAAAGGTATCTCTGCTGTTATGCCGAACAAAACGATATCTTTGAACGATATAGCAGCGCACTTGCAAGCGACGGTTATGCCGAGATTTTTGAAATCTACGGTCAGCGCATTGCTTCTGCTGCGAAAGAGGTTATCGAGAGAATCGACAAGGAAAAAGAATTCATCGGTGACGGCGAGCTGATTTTCACCGCTGACAAATGTGAACCGATAACCGAGGAAGTAAATCTAAACGGAAAGATTGTCGTTATCGACAGCGATGTTTTCAGCCCTGAGTATCAGCTTGCAACCCATCAGCTTATGCTCTGCACGGGCGGTTTCGGAGCACAGCCTAATGCCAGAGGGCGAAGCTGCTTTTGCACTTCTCTTTATGACGGACACGATACGAAATTTTACAGGCAGGATATTATCGGGATAATCGCCGCCGATGATCTGCCCGAATGGGCAAAATCGGGATATGACAAAGCAGTTACGGCACAGAAAAAAGCGGAAAGGAATGAGAGGTGACGCGCGATGAGTTATCAGGAAAACACAGACCGTCTGATATGGACTGACTATTATGATGACTTTGAGGATTGGAAGGAATCAACGGACGAGGAGTATCTGAGCTTACCGGAAGACAGACTTCGTGAGATTTTTTATGAAGCCAACGCAGATAATCTTGACGATGAACGCTGCAATTTAGATATTCAGCTTTCCGCGCCGATTTTGGTTATCGGTGATCTCGGGCTTTGGAACGGCAGACGAACCGGATATAAAGAAATAAACAGCGGAAATGTCCGTGACTGCCTATATTCAGATACCGATTATACCACTTGGTATGTGGATAAAAACGGAGAGTTTCGTTGTGACGCGATTCATCACGACGGAACAAATCATTATCGCTATCGCGCATACAGAGACGGTGTTACAGACGAACAGATTGAGGACTTGAAAGAAAAGATATATTTCGGTGCGGCGACTGAAAAGGATATCGAGAAAGTTACTCGCAGACTCGGTGATGACATCGGAAAGGTATACGGGTGGACTTTCCCCGAAAAAACTATGAAAAGAGAGGTATACGCAAGATGAGCATTGCAGTGAATGTAAATGAGGAAACATTTGAAGATGTAACGGTATTCGGCAGACCGATGATTTTCACTTGTCTGAGATGCGACCGCAGCACTCTCCCTAAAGGTATGTATCTTTACGAGGTGCGTCACGACGATGACGGACGCGGCGATCCCTGCGAAATTTCAGAGCATATCTTGGTTAATCATTGGGGTACGCTCCTTTCCAACCGACCGATACGACTTGAGCAGCCTAATAAGGATTGGAAGCCTTATCGCCTGATAGACGCTGAAACCGATTGGAATTATGAGGGTACGGAAACTTCTCTGAAAGAATATATGGAGAAACACCCGCCTAAAAAGGAAAAAAGCTATGAGAGGTGACGATAATGCCGAGTAAATTTCAAACCACAGTTGCAATGGCAGAATATACGGCGAAAGATATCAGCTCCCGGCCGGAGGTGTTCGCCGAATTTTTGACTACGGCGGCGCACAATTATAAGTACGGCTTTCGTGACCAAATGCTTATTTTCGCTCAAAAACCAAATGCCACCGCCTGTGCCGAAATTGAAGTGTGGAATAAACTCGGTCGGTATGTTAATCGCGGTACAAAGGGTATTGCGCTTTTGATAGACCGCAATGTGCCGTACCGACTTCGCCATGTATTTGACATTGCGGACACCAACAGCTTTCACGGCAACGAAGTAAAGCTCTGGCATATGAAGCCCGAATACGAGGAAGCCGTCACCGAAGCTTTGGAAAACAGCTTCGGCGAGGTAGATAATAAAACGGGATTTGAGGATGTTCTTCTCGGTATTTCCAAGCTGATCGTATCAGATAATTTCTCGGATTACTGTGAAAAACTGAAAAGCGTAAAACACGGCAGCTTTCTTGAAGAAGTGGATGACCTTAATACCGAGGTGTATTTTAAGGGACTTCTGAAAAACAGCGTCGCATATATGCTGCTTACCCGTTGCGGATATGACGCCGCAGAATATCTCGACGCCGAGGACTTCCGGAATATCTGTAATTTCAATACGGTTGACACGCTGAATATTATCGGTTGTGCAAACCGAGATATTTCGGAAATGGTGCTGCGTGAGGTCGCCGAAACGGTGAGATCTATAGAGCGTGAAAGCAAGGCACTAAATAGCACATTTGAAAAACCGACGGAAATCAAAGATAATATAACCGAAAACAAAACACTTGAAGGGAGTATTGAAAATGGAACTGACCTACAGGAAAGAGGGAGACTATCTTCTCCCGAACATTCAGGCGCCGGAAGCTCCGAAGATCGGGAAATATGGGATGCTGCGGCACACATTTCTGCGGCGTTACCGCAAGACGATGCTGTCGGGATTGCAGCTGAACGGCAAACTGAACGATCACCTCGAACAGATCGACCGTCAGGCGAACGAGATGATGGAAACTCTGATGAGCGAAATGGCGAAGTCACAGGGAGTGAACGAAGAACTCAAGGCGAGCAACCAAATGAAGTGGGTTCAGATGATGAACAACATCAGAGCGTCGGCGGAGGAAACGGTGCTGAAGGAAATCGTCTACAGCTAAGCGGTCACGATTACGACGCCCGCAGTGAAATCCCGTATTATCACGAGGATGATGAAAAAGCCGAGCTGCTTCGTAACTGTATTGCTCTAAAAGACCATCGAAAAGAAATCGCCACGTTTTTTGCGGAACATGAGGACCGCAGGGAGCGTGGTAATTTTATTAAGGGCTTCTTTGACAACACCTATGTAGAGCATATTCTTGAGAGCGGTCAGCGTGTAGGCTACCGTGCCTATGACGATTTGCTTACTATGTGGCGCGGCAGTTATCTCACCCGTGAAAAAGAGGATTTTATGAGCTGGGAGCGCATTGCAAACAAGATCTACGGACTGATGCTTTTGCACGAATGGTTAAGCCCCGATGAACAGTCCCTACCCACTGTCGGCGAACAGATAAGTCTTATTGAAGAAAATAAAAACGCAAAGGATAAGAAATTTGTGTTGCCCCAAGAGGCAATCGACTATGTGCTTTGCCGAGGTAGCGACTATTCGCAAAGTAAGCTCCGTATTTATGAGCAGTTTTCAAAACAGGAAAGCAAAGAGAAAAACATTGCTTTTTTGAAATCCGAATACGGAACAGGCGGACATTCAAACGCATTACCCGAAAGCGGATATTGGGAGCAACACGACGGCAAAGGCATTAAAGTATACAAAGGTATAGGTGATGAACAAAAGTCGGTTTTACTGCCGTGGAATAAGGTTGAAAAGCGAATCGGTGAGCTTATAGAGGCAGACAGATACCTTACTGCCGCCGATAAAGAGGCATATCCGAAATATAAGCGCGAAAAAATGCTGAGAAACGAACGGTATGAGCTTATGCGTGAGTTCCGTTCCATTTATGAAGATTACAATGATTTTGAACGGCAGCTCGGTAATGAGAGTGCCGTTCTTTCTATGTTTGAACTCGGCGATTGCGCGTCGCAGTTTATGAACGGGGAAAAGCGTTGTCATTTTGTAAGCGGAAATCCGTTTGTCCTGCCCACAATGCGAGATGCGCTTCATAAAATTATAGACGCAAAAACGCATTTAACCGAACGGGCTGAAAAAATGCTTGAAGCATTGTCCGGGGATCTGGCAAAGACGCTTGAACCGTCCTATGACGAATTAAATCCGCCGCCTGAGCCTGAAAAGGAATATCGCTTTTCTCTGGGTGACACGGTGCATATCGGCGCTGATGAATACTCTATCCTCTCCATTGACGATAAATCGGTTCTGCTCAATGACAGTAAGTTTCCGCTTCTTTGCGAAGAAATGAAACGAGAGGAATTTGACCGTAAGATTGCCGAAAATCCGATGAACGACAAATATCTGCAAGCGGTTGAAACAGTCCCCGAAAATGCTGACGGACCGATTGATAACGAGAAAATCAGGATTACTTTGGATTCCGGCAGAGATGCAGTCCATTGGATATATTACAATCCCGACTCTGATGCCGGCGGGCTATATGTTTCGGGGGATCTTGCATTTTCGGTGTTTGAGGAGCTTGTAGAGGAATATGACATCGCAAACCACCCCGAAAATGCCGAGAAGTTTTTTTCTGACATTGAGGAAATGTCAGACCAATTTCTCGCCGAAATCAACACGCCGTTTTTCCTTGAAGCCGAAAATGATTATGAGTCGGATTACGATTATATAGAATTCACTCCCGGAAACATTCTGAGTATTCACAATGATATTCTGGAATTAAATGCCGAACATCAGGCGGAGCTTTCAAAAACGGCGGCGCAGGAAAGTCAAACACTGCTGTCGGCTTCCGAGCGTGAAGAGGAAGTCCTTGAAAGTGTTCTTAATAAGCTGAATATCGGCGATATTAAGCTCGCGTTTGAGGACGGAGAACTTGTTGCAGCGGACGGCAGCAGCAATGTTTGGCGCGAAAAACAGTTCTATGATTTTCTTGTGGAGGACGCAATCAGCTATGATGAATACGGAAAGCCGAACGAAATAGACGGCGATGTACTTGCGGATTTCACCGAGCTTTGTAGGCTTCACGGCGTTGAGGTTAAGGACTATAACGCCCCCTCCCCTTGGGACGAATATGAAAAAGCAAAGAAAGAAAATCCCGACGCGGTTGTTATGCAGAAGGTCGGCGATTTCTTTGAAATGTTCGGCGAGGAAGATACGAAAATCGCACACGAAGTCCTTGATCTGACGCTCACCAAAAAGGCATTTACAAATAAATCTATTACAACGCCTATGTGCGGGTTTCCCTTATTCAAAACCGAAGAATACACACAAAAGATTTTGGACGCGGGATACGATGTGGTTGTCGTAACTCACGAACCGGGCGAAAAGCTTGAAGTAAGGCGAATTGTATCTTCGGCAAAAGAAAAGGCGGAAATATCCCTTGCTCCGCCGCCCGAACAGAAAAAGCAAAGTAAGATTACTCCGAGCATTCTTTATCCCGAAATAAAGAGCGATTACCGCACGAATTTCCGCATTGATAACGATGATATCGGCACCGGCACACCTCTCGACAGGTTCTATAGCAATTTTCACGCGATAGGACTTCTCAAAAAGCTGGAGAGCGAACACAGGCTTGCCGATACAAACGAGCAGCGTATTCTTGTGGGTTATGTCGGCTGGGGCGGTCTGCCTCAGTTTTTTGAAGAAAACAATCCTCATTATGAAGAACTGAAAAGCATACTTCCGGAGGACGATTATGCGTCGGCAAGAGAATCTGCACTGACAGCCTTTTACACGCCGCCCGTTGTTATTAAGGCGATATACAAAGCGCTTGGAAATATGAACTTCAAAAGCGGCAATATTCTTGAACCCTCCTGCGGCATCGGTAACTTTATGGGGCTTGTACCTGACAGTATGAGTGATGCAAAATTTTACGGTATTGAGCTTGACCGCATTTCGGGAAGAATTGCACAGCAGTTGTATCAGAAAAACAGCATTGCCGTGCAGGGCTTTGAGAATACCAATCTCCCCGACAGCTTCTTTGATGCCGCAATCGGCAATGTGCCGTTCGGTCAGTTCAAAGTGCCGGATAAGCGCTACGATAAGCATAATTTTCTTATTCACGATTATTTCTTTGCCCGTACTCTCGATAAGGTGCGACCGGGCGGTATTATAGCGTTTATTACTTCAAAGGGTACGATGGATAAAGAAAACCCATCGGTAAGGAAGTACATTGCACAACGGGCTGATTTGCTCGGCGCAATCCGTCTGCCAAACAACACCTTTAAGGACGCGGCAGGAACGGAAGTCACTTCGGATATCATCTTTCTGCAAAAGCGTGACCGCCTTATTGACATTGAACCCGATTGGGTACACCTTAATACCGATGAAAACGGTATTACAATGAACAGCTACTTCGTCGATAATCCGGATATGATTATGGGCGAAATGCGCCTGATTTCCGGTCCGCACGGTCCGACGCCTGCCTGTATCGCCTATGAGGACAGAAGCCTTGCAGAACAACTGTCGGAAGCCGTAGAGAACATTCACGCAGAAGTCACGGAGTATGAGTTTGATGAGCTGACCGACGAGGAAGAAGACCTTTCTATTCCTGCCGAACCCGATGTTCGCAACTTTTCATATACGATTGTGGACGGCAAAATCTACTACCGTGAAAACAGTCGTATGAACCCTGTTGAGGTTTCTGTTACAGCCGAAAACCGCATTAAGGGTATGATCGGTATTCGCGACTGCGTTCGCACTCTTATTGAATACCAAACCGAGGATTTTCCCGATTCGTATATTGAGAATGAGCAGAAAAACCTCAACGAACTGTACGACGCATTTTCAAAGAAATACGGGCTGATCAATTCCCGTGCGAACAATTCCGCTTTTAATTCGGATTCTTCCTATTGTCTGCTTTCGTCTCTTGAAATTTTGGACGATGAGGGTAATTTCATCCGTAAAGCGGATATGTTTTCAAAGCGGACGATCAAGCAAAAGGTTACCGTCACAAGCGTAGATACCGCGTCCGAAGCATTGGCACTGTCCCTTGCCGAAAAAACAAAAATAGATATTGAATATATGTGCTCGCTCACGGGAAAGTCGGAAGAAGAAATTGCCGAAGATCTCAAGGGCGTTATTTTTTTGAATCCGAGGTATTCGGAAAGGTCAAGGGAACTTAAATATTTACCTGCTGACGAGTATCTGTCCGGTAATATCCGCGAAAAGCTTAATGAAGCAAAGACGGCGGCAGAAGATGACAGCAGCTTTGAAATCAATGTAAAGGCTCTAACCGAGGTTATGCCGAAAGACCTTTCCGCAGGTGAGATATCTGTGCGCTTGGGTGCGACTTGGATACCGCCCGAGGATATTGAAAGGTTTATGTTTGAGCTTTTCGGTACTGCACGGTATATATCTTTTAATATTCACGTGCATTACAGCGAGTATTCGGGTGAATGGAATATTGAGGGCAAGTCCTATGACCGCAACAATGTCAAGGTCTATAACGCTTACGGCACAAACAGAATCAACGGGTATAAGATCATCGAGGAAACGCTGAACCTGCGTGATGTGCGTGTGTTCGATTATGTTGAGGACGAAAACGGCAATAAAAAGCCCGTACTCAATAAGAACGATACCGCCGTCGCACAAGGTAAGCAGCAGCTTATAAAGGATGCCTTTGCCGACTGGATATGGAAGGATCAGGAGCGCCGCGACAGGCTGTGCAAGCTCTATAACGAAAAATTCAACAGCGTCCGTCCGCGAGAATATAACGGCGAACACCTGAACTTTGTAGGTATGAACCCGGAAATTACGCTCAGACCGCATCAGGTCAATGCCATTGCTCACATTCTTTACGGCGGAAACACCTTGCTTGCGCACGTTGTCGGAGCGGGAAAAACCTTTGAAATGGTTGCGGCAGCACAGGAATCAAAGCGGCTCGGTCTCTGCAATAAGTCCTTGTTTGTAGTCCCGAATCATCTGACGGAGCAATGGGCGGCAGAGTATCTGCAGCTTTATCCATCGGCGAACATTTTGGTCGCAAGTAAAAAGGATTTTGAGACTAAAAACCGCAAGAAATTCTGCGGTCGTATTGCTACGGGCGATTATGATGCCGTCATTATCGGTCACAGTCAGTTCGAAAAAATACCGATGTCGGTTGAGCGTCAGCAGGCTATTCTTAATCAGCAGCTTGAAGAAATAATGAACGGCATTTCGGAACTCAAACGAAATCGCGGTGAGAATTTCTCTATTAAGCAGCTTGAAAAGGCAAAAAAGACGGTCAAACAAAAGCTTGAAAAGCTTAACGACCAAACCCGCAAGGACGATATTGTGACCTTTGAGGAACTCGGTGTTGACCGCTTGTTTGTTGACGAAGCGCATTATTACAAAAACCTTGCCGCGTTTACGAAAATGAGGAATGTCGGCGGTATCAGTCAGACCGAAGCGCAAAAGTCAAGCGATCTTTATATGAAGTGCAGATACCTCGACGAACTTACGGGCGGCAAAGGTGTTGTGTTTGCGACGGGTACGCCAATTTCAAACTCAATGGTTGAACTCTATACAATGCAAAAGTATCTTGAATATAACCTGCTGAGGAAAAACGACCTTTTGCATTTCGACTCCTGGGCGTCCACATTCGGCGAAACTGTTACGGCAATCGAGCTTGCTCCCGAGGGCAGCGGATACCGCCCCAAAACGAGATTTGCGAAGTTCTACAATCTACCGGAGTTGATGTCTCTGTTCAAAGAAACGGCGGATATTCAGACGGCGGATATGCTGGATCTCCCTGTGCCGAAAGCCAATTATCACAATGTGCTCTTAAAGCCATCCGAGCAGCAAAAGGAAATGGTTCAGTCTCTTGCAAAACGCGCTGAGAAGGTGCGTAATAAGATGGTGAACTCAAGCGAAGATAATATGCTGCTTATCACAAATGACGGCAGAAAGCTTGCGCTTGACCAGCGTTTGATAAATGAGATGCTACCCGACAGTGAGACGGGCAAGGTGTCTGCCTGTGCCGACAATGTCTTTGATATCTGGCAGAAAACCGCCGAAAAGCGTTCTACGCAGATGGTATTCTGCGACCTCTCCACTCCCCACGGTGACGGTTCTTTCAATGTCTATGATGATTTGCGCGACAAGCTGATAGCGAAAGGCATTCCTAAAGAGGAAATTGCCTATATTCATTCGGCAAATTCCGAAGCACAGAAAAAGGAACTGTTCGGCAAGGTGCGAAACGGTCAGGTCAGAGTGCTTATCGGTTCTACGCAAAAGATGGGCGCCGGCACGAATGTGCAGCAAAAGCTGATTGCTCTGCACCATCTCGACTGTCCGTGGCGACCGAGCGATTTGCAACAGCGTGAGGGGCGAATTGTCAGACAGGGCAACGAAAACCCCGAGGTCGATATTTACACCTATGTTACCGAGAACACCTTTGACAGCTATCTTTATCAGTTGGTGGAATCAAAACAAAAGTTTATCGGGCAGATTATGACTTCAAAATCTCCCGTGCGCTCTGCCGAAGATGTGGACGAGCAGGCGCTTTCCTATGCTGAAATAAAGGCTTTGTGTACGGGCAATCCGTATATCAAAGAGAAAATGGATCTTGATATTGATGTGTCCCGACTCAAGCTGTTAAAAGCAAATCACCTCAGTCAGATTTATTCTCTGGAGGATAAGGTACACAAGGAATTCCCGGCAAAGATTGCGGCGCTTGAAGAACGCATTAAGGGCTTTGACAAAGATATTGCGACAGCAAACAGTCACCCTGCCGGAGATAAGGATAATTTTTGCGGAATGACCGTTAAAGGCGTTTCCTTTTCCGAGAAAAAGGATGCAGGTGAAGCTATTATTGCCGCTTGTAAGGCTATGTCAAGTCCCGACGCAATCGGGCTTGGCTCTTATCGCGGATTTGATATGGAGCTTTCATTTGACACCTTCAGCAAGGAATATAAGATAACTCTTATAGGCGAGCTGCGTCATACTGTTATACTCGGCACGGATATTTTCGGTAATATACTGCGTTTGGATAATGCAATCGGCGCGTTTTCGGAACGGCAGATTGCCTGTAAGGAGCAGCTTGACGACACTAAGGTTCAGCTTGAAAATGCCAAAGCGGAGTCGCAGAAACCGTTTCCGCACGAGGAGGAACTGAAAACAAAATCCGCCCGTCTTGCAGAGCTTAACACTTTGCTTGATATGGACAAAAGGGACAACGAGCTTGTGGACGGAGAACGCGTCGATGACGCAGAAGAATCGGACCGAAGCAACAGCCGCGATGCGAGGTAGCAAATATATTGATATTTCTTCGATTATATGCTATAATGGTTTTGCCTGATTTCCCCGAATTGAGCAAACATAGATTTGCGGAAATTATGCTCCGACCGTAGGGGTTGGTTCTACGCAATAAATGCCGTCATTATTCGGATTGTTTGTAAATGTCGGCTGGACTTAAAAAAGGCTCTCGGTAGCCGGTCATTATTTTGCGTGTTCTATCTATAAGACCTACGGAGAAAGGAGATTGTTATGGCGAAAGTGTCGAGCAAAACGCACACGAAACAACAGTTGAATGATTATGCTAATCAGCATAACCCAAACAACAAAGCCTGCAAAGCTAACAAGGCAAATAAGGCAAAGATGCGTTCTAAAAAAAGAAAAAAGCGTGTCGATAATGTCGCTGATCTTGAATGGTTTTGCTACGGTTGGTGTGACGACTGACAAGGCGGGAGAGCATCGGAGAACGGTGCTCTCCCGTTCTTATAATCGCACATTTGTATAATCGTATCAACCTCCGTATAATTGTAGTAGACACAAGAGTACGGAGGTTTTTATGATGAAATTCAAAGATGTAAAACGGTACTTAACCATAGATAAAAGCGAAATCAACGAATATATTACGCTTGTGATGAAAGCACGGAACGCATATATCGATGAGCGAAAGCCCACCGATGATGTGGATGAGCTGCTTTGCAAGCTGATGAAGATTAAGAAAAAGCTACGAGCGTAGCGGAAAGGAAACACTATGAACTATTATATATCCGACCTGCATATCGGTCACGCGAATGTAATTAAATTTGACATCAGACCGTTCGTGGATGTAAACGAAATGAATAATGCAATCATTGAGAATTGGAACAGCCGCGTAAAGACAGACGATACCGTATATATTCTCGGTGATTTCATTTGGGCAAAGGAAAGCGAATGGCCGTACTTCGTCGGTCCGCTTGCCGGTAATAAGGTACTAATACGCGGCAACCACGATCCGAGGCAATTCAGCCGCACTGTTCGCAATATGTTTCAGGATATCACGAACCTAAAGGAAATCAAGGATGACGGCAAGCATGTTGTAATGTGCCATTACCCGATACCGTTCTTTCGTGCGGGTTTTTCCGATACAGCGTATATGCTCTACGGTCATGTTCACCGCACAAAGGAATATGAGTATCTGACCGAAATGCGTAAGTCCATCAGGGCAAAAGCAAAGGGATACGGAACGCCCAGCGGCAACTTTATCAATGTGGGCTGTATGATGCCGTATATGAACTACACGCCGAGAACTCTTGCGGAAATTATTGCAGGAGATGAAGCGGACTTTGCAGACAAGTAAATACAACGAACACACGCCGGATGGAATGAAAACCGTCCGGCTATTTTTATACCCATTTTTACATACCCACTCTCCTGCTTTCAGTGGGTGAATCGGAAAAGAAACGAGGTGAAAGGAATATGAAAAACGATATCAGAAAGGCAGATGAAATCACTATCGAAATGCGCGTCAACGACATTGTTTACGGCATTATCAGCGGCGAACTTGATGATATGATTTGCGACTGTGAGGATCTGCCCGAGGAGTTTGAAAAGCTCTATTTTGCTAAACGCGTACTCTCTGTTCTTGAAAACAGCGATATGCCGATACGCGCGGCTGTCGGACTGCTCGACAATGTTTTCATCGTAGACGCGCTGCTTGAGGATAAGGACGAATATATCGGCGAATCGGACACCGATACCGATATCTACAACTTTGTGGTTGAACACGGATACCGTCATTACGATGAGATTGTTATGCCGGGTGAGCTGCCCGAAACAGTCTTTATCCGAATGGCAAGGTGTATGATGAAAAAAGGAGGATTCAGATACGAGGATTGATATACTATGTGGGTGACGCCCGAACAGATTGAAAAAGCAAAGCAGATGGATCTTCTGACTTATCTGCAAAGCTATGAGCCGAATAATCTTAAAAAGATTTCGCACGACACTTGGTGTACCAAAGAACACGATTCGCTCAAAATATCCAATGGTAAATGGCATTGGTTTTCACGGCACATCGGCGGAAAAACAGCTCTTGACTATCTTATAAAGGTCAAGGGCGTTTCTTTTGTGCAGGCGGTTGAGATAATTACAGGATATACGGCAGTGCTGCCGCCCGTATATACTCCTGCACAAAAATCAAATCAGCCGAAAACCTTGGAACTGCCCGAAAGCAATTCGGATATCTGTGCGGTTCGTAGGTATCTCAAAAGTAGGGGTATCGCTAACGCGATAATCGACTATTGCCGTAATAACAAACTGCTCTATGAGGACGCGAAGTATCACAACTGCATCTTTTTAGGTTATGACGGCAATACGCCGAAATACGGTGCTGTCAGGAGTACAAATTCGGATTTTAAACGGGATTTAACGGGAAGCGATAAGCGCTTCTCTTTTTTTATCTCTGCCGAAAGCAAAACGCAAACCGTGCATTTATTTGAATCGGCGATTGATCTGCTAAGTTATGCGACTCTTGAACTGAGACACGGGCAATCCCGTCACGATGATCTTCTTTCTCTTGCGGGCGTATATAAGACGGAAAACAAGCAGGATATTCCGTTGGCATTGAAAACCTATCTTGACCGGCATAAGGAAACGAAGGTTATCTATCTTCATCTGGATAACGATGAAGTCGGCAGGACGGCAACAAGGCAAATAACCGATGCGCTGTCTGCCGAGTATACCGTCATTGATCAGCCGCCTCAAAGCGGTAAGGACTTCAATGATTTTCTAAAAAACGAAATTCAAAAAAAGCGAAAGGAGCAGGTGCGATGAAAATTAAAATCTATCAGATAGACCGGGATAAGGACAACGGAAGTCTGAGCTTCCTTAACTACGAAAATACTGTTAAACGAACCGGCGGAAGAATACGAAGTGAAATCTACCACAAGGTTTTTGACGGCGATGTTGAGTGCAGCGGACTTGAAGATGTTTATTTTATGTTCAACGAAAACCGACCAGAGTCTTTCACCGGTCACTCTCTTTCGGTGTCGGATATTGTGGAGATTGAGAACTCCGACATCGTTGAAAAAGGCTTTTACTTCTGTGATAGCTTCGGCTTCAAAAAGATTGATTTTGAGCCTTCTCTTGCAGTGGAAAGCAAGAAAGAACAGATTACCGTTGTTATCTGCGAACCCGGCAAGCTTGCCCGTGTTGCGAATATCGGAACCGAACTGAAAGATTTACAGGCAGTAGTCGGCGGCAATATTGAAACATTCTACCCCTATGAAGAACAGGTATGTATTGTCTGCGATGTTGAGGGCAAAATTTGCGGAAAACCTCTTAACCGCGCCATATACAACGAGGATGGGACGATTATGGACATTATGGCAGGAACTTTCTTTATCTGTGATTGCAGCAAGCCGAGCTTCGGCAGCCTTAGCAAGGAACAGCAGCAGAGGTTTGTCAATCAGTTTAAGTATCCCGAATCATTTTTCCGTATTAACGAGGAAATCAAGGCAGTTAAGTATAAGCCGGAAAGAAACGAGGTGAGATAAATGCCGAAGGAATTTGATGTAACGATTGTCGAAACCCTCAAAATGAAGGTGACTGTCGAAGCGGACAGCATGGAAGAAGCAGAGCAGTTAGTTAGCGACGGTTGGTACAGGGGTGAATATATCCTTGACGCGGAATGCTTTGAAGGCGTGGAGTTTGAATCGGCAGAGCCGGTAATTGACCTCAGCTACCGTGAGATGTCCGATGTATTCCACCATGTCAACGATAAGCATAAGGAACCCGTTTGCGGATATATCGTATTCTCTCCCGATAGCTTTGATAAGCCCTATTCCGAGCAGTCCCGAACCTATGTGGTGTCAAGCAACAACAAGGCGTTTATCAGCGGAGCCGGTGGCTATTCTATCTACGGTTCTTGCCTTGACGGAACCGATCAATGTGTCCGTCTTGAGGGATATATGCGTGGAGAAAACGCTTGGAAGATAGACCGTTGCTATATGAAAAGGGACGATTATGAACGTGCTGTTTCTCAGCAGGTAAAGAACAAAGACAACCGTGAGGAACGATAAATAAAACAGTGGGGTTAATAGGCGGTGTTGTCTTAGCAAGCAACGCATCTGCTTGTGCAGATACAGCTTGTTAGGTTCTGCCGCCCCTAAAACCCCGAAAGAAAAGGTGGTTATTATGTGAGAAAACGCAATTGTCGAGTCGAAGTTTACTTTGATGAAAATGAAAAAGATATGCTTATGACGAAAGTCCAAAAGTCGGGTTTATCGCGCGAAAGATATATGCGAATGTCGGCTCTCGGATATCCGATACACGAAAATCCTCCCATAGATTTTTACTCTTTGACAAAAGAAATGAATCGGATTGGCAATAATCTGAATCAGCTTTTGGTAAATGCGTATTCCACAGGTTTTGTGGATGCGCCGCTTCTCCGTAAACATCTAAAATCACTCAACGATATCGAAAATCGATTATGGGCTGAGCTTAAGCCGGGAGATAAATAATGGCTGTAACTTCAATATGGCCCATAAAAGGCAGATTGGATGTGATTTTGAAATACGCGTGCAATCCTGAAAAAACGGTTGAGAAAAATTATACGGCTCAATCTGAATTACACGCAATAGACAGTGTAATTGAATATGCGGCCGATGAGATGAAAACCGAAAAAAGGATGTATGTTACCGGCATTGGGTGCAACGAATACAACGCCGTTGAGCGCTTTAAAACCACTTTGAATACCTGCGGGGATAAAGGCAAAAGAGTTTGCTATCACGGGTATCAATCCTTCAAGGCAGATGAGGTCGACGCTGAAACCGCACACGAAATCGGCAAAACCTTAGCCGAAAATCTTTGGGGAGATAAATTTCAGGTGTTAGTCGCAACTCATTGTAACACAGGACATTATCACAATCATTTTATAATATGCGCAACCTCGTACAAGGATGGCTCAAAATTTCATAACGGAAAGGATGATTATTTCCGTATGCGCAAGGAATCGGATCGGCTCTGCAAGGAGTACGGTCTTTCTGTTATAGAGAAACCGAAAACCAAAGGCAAAAGCTATGCCGAATGGAAAGCTGAATTTGAAGGCAGACCGACTGTGCGCGGTACTATCCGAGAAGCCATAGATATTGCCGTAAGCGGTTCGGGCAGCCGACTTGAATTTCTTGACGCAATGGATCAGATGGGCTTTATCATAGACCAAAGCGGTAAGTATCCGAAAATAAAGCATATCGGAGGAGAGCGCTTTGTACGTTTCAATTCTCTCGGTCCGGGTTATTCGCCGGAGGAAATCTTTGAGCGCATACGGTACAACGAATATCCCGAGTTTCCGGAAGTTCCGCCACAGGAATCGCCGCAGCAGATTTTTGACGGACAAACCGAGCGCGTTGCGGCTATGAATTACACGGCGGTTTATCACTGCTTCGTTACAGCTTTGAAAATCACGACGGAAAGACCGAACACAAACAAAAAAATGTGCTTTCTTGTTCGCGCGGATCAGGGCAAAATGCGAAGCTATTCCGATCAGCTTTTGATGCTGACCGAGCATAAGATTGAAACCAAAGAGCAGCTTTTAGCGTTCCGTGAAAAAGCAACGGCACAAATCCCGGAAGTAATAAAACTCAGGCAGGATATGCGAAATGCCTTAAAGCGGGCAATTCGTGCCGGCGACGAAACAATGATAAGCAAAACAAAATACAACATCGACATTTACTCAAGACAGCTTAAAAAACTGCGTCGTGAGATAAACGCTTGCGACGGTGTTTTGGAGCGTATGGACTCGGTACGGGAAAAGCTAACCCGAATCGAGGACGAAAAATTCAGAGGAAAGGATAGGTTAAAGAATGAACACATCAGCAGAAGCGGCAGATCAGGTAGTACGAATGAGTCTTAACGGAGCCGAAGCCGCATTAAAAATTACAGGCTCCGCGTCAAAAGAAGTTGCAAAGCTGCTTTACAAAGCCTTAAAGGATTTATCTAAACAAGCCAAGAAAACAAAAGGTCAGATGCGGCTTTCCAATCTTGTAAAGTCCGGTAAGAAGCTTGAAATTTATCAGATGGCGGACGCAAATCTGAAAAGGTTTTGTGAGCAGGCAAAAAAGTACGGTATGATCTATACCGTGCTCAAGGACAGAAACAAAAACGACGGTATCACCGAGGTTATGGTTAAGGCGGAGGATAAGGCAAAGATTGACCGCATTTTTGAACGCTTAGGTCTTGTTCCCGAAAGCGTCGCAGATGTTCACCCTGAAAAGACAAAGGAAAAGGACGCTCCGGAGCGCACTGCGCCGGATAAAAGCGAAGCGGATAAATTTCTCGATGAGGTGATGGCAAAGCCTAACCCCACAAAGGAGGAGCCGCATACCGTAAACCCCACCCAGGCACGGACAGAGAAACAAAATCAGTCCGTGCCTTCTTCAAAGAACAATCGCGATTCAAAGGACCGTTCGGCTGACGCCCGAACCGCTGAGGAACGCCGTCCGTCCGTTCGTAAAGAGCTTAAAGAGATACGCGAGGAAATGGACAGAGAGAAAAAGCCGAAAGGCAAGACCAAAACCAGCCCGACAAAAACAGCCGAGCACAAAGCTCCGGCCAAAAAGAAAAAATCGAAGGAGAGATAATGTATGAATAATTTTGATGATCTTTTCACCGCCGGCGGCGAGAAAAATGAAACCAAGTCCGAGCGCTCGTATAACAAAGAGGAATGGGCGGCAAAAAAGCAGCAGGAACGAACCGACGCTTTTGAACTGCTCGATACCGCTACCAAGGAAGCGGTTGAAAACTGCGAGACTTTCCGTGACTATCTGCTCGTTCAGAGCAGATTCGGAAGGTACTCGGTCAGCAATGCACTGCTTATTGCCTATCAGAATAATGAAGCCACTTACCTTGCCGATTTTGAGACTTGGAAAGAAAAAGGCGTGTTTGTGCAGAGGGGCGAAAAGGCAATCACCTTGCTTGAACCGGGAAATGAGTTTACCCGTGAGGACGGAACGACAGGCTTCTCGGTCAATGTCAAGAGGATGTTTGATGTTTCGCAAACCAACAGTCAGCGTAACTATTCACGCAGGGAACCGGACGAACGCAGAGTGCTGAAAGCACTGATTGCCGCCTCCCCCTGCGATATTCGTATGACGAACGAGCTTGAGGGTAATGTCTGCGCAAGATATGTGCCGAAGGACGATGCAATTTATATCCGCCAGGGGCTTGACGGATATGACATTTTCAGAAGTCTGTCGCAGGAAATTGTAATCGCAAACTTTGCAAAGGACGGCGTCAGCCGTGAGGACTGCTCCTTTACCGCCTATTGTGCGTCATATATCCTTTGCGAACGCAGCGGCTTTGATACCGGCGATTATAATTTTGAGAAAGCCCCTGACCGCTTCAAGGAAGCTGAGCCGAAAACAATTCGCGGTCAGCTTGATAAGATTCGTGATTCCGCTAACGAGGTATCTCAGGATATGCGCCGTGTAATGGAGGAACAGCAGAAAGCAAAACGTTCCAAAGATGACGGTGCAAGATAAGGAGGCTTCGCAATGACGGAAGCAAAGCGAATTATGACAATGGACGATTTTGAGCACCGTTTGCTTGTCGGCTGTATCAATAAGGCGCGAACCGAATATATGGAGGAAGGCAAGCCTACCGAGGATATAAACGAACTGCTCATTAAAGCCATTGAAGCCCCTACTAAGAAAGAAAAACGAAAGGCAGACCGTGAGGGAAGATAAATTCTCTCGGACGAATGTTATTCTCTACTGTTTAGGGTTGATTCCGACCGTATGGCTGGGGCTGCTTGTAGCTCCGGCTCTTCGTTCGGGACTTCCGAACCTCATCAAAAAACCTGCGGTTGTATTCAGTAACCCATTTCACATTGTGTGGTGCGAGGACAGTGTAAAAGCTGTCCTCATTTTTATATGCGCTTATGCAATGGGAATAGGAATTTATCTGTCTACCGCGAGAAATTATCGCCGCCGTGAAGAACACGGTTCGGCACATTGGGGCAATGCCGGACAGGTAAACAAAAAGTATGAGAATAAGGCAGAACCCGAGAAAAACAAAATCCTCACGCAAAAAACCAAAATCGGTTTGGACGGCAGAAAGCATCGCCGAAACTTAAATGTTCTTGTGTGCGGCGGTTCGGGTGCAGGTAAAACAAGATTCTATGCCAAACCGAACATTATGCAGGCTAACACAAGCTTTGTCATTCTCGATCCGAAAGGTGAAAATGTCCGCGATACGGGCAATCTCCTAAAATCAAAGGGCTATGACATTAAGGTGCTTGACCTCATCAATATGGATAAGAGTTATTGCTATAACCCATTTGTTTATCTTCATTCGGATAACGATATTCAGAAGCTTGTCACGAACATTTTTAAGAACACCACGCCAAAAGGCAGTCAGTCGCAGGACCCGTTTTGGGATCAAGCGGCAATGATGCTGCTGTTGGCACTTGTTTTCTATTTGCACTACGAAGCGCCGCCCGAAGAGCAAAATTTCCCGATGGTTATGGAGATGATACGCTCCGGTGAAGTTAAGGAGGATGACGATGGATTTATGTCGCCGCTTGACCGACTGTTTGCTCGTCTTGCCGAAAGAAGTCCCGACCATATTGCACTGAAATATTACCGGAATTATCGGTCGGGTTCCGGTAAAACTCTGAAATCCATTCAGATAACCCTTGTAGCCCGACTGGAAAAATTCAATCTTGACAGCCTTGCCAACCTCACCCAATTGGACGAAATGGAGCTTGACAGGCTCGGAGAGGAAAAGATCGCTATTTATGCGGTTATCCCGGATAACGATTCAAGCTACAACTTTATTGTCGGTATGCTTTATACCCAGCTTTTCCAACAGCTTTATTACAGCGCCGATGTCAAACACGGCGGCAGGCTTCCGGTCCATGTGCATTGTGTCATGGATGAGTTTGCGAACGTCGCGCTCCCTGATGAATTTGATAAGCTGCTCTCCACAATGCGAAGCCGAGAGATTTCTGTCAGCATTATCATTCAGAACCTGGCACAGCTTAAAAAACTCTTTGAAAAAGAATGGGAGTCGATAGTCGGCAACTGCGACGAGTTTCTATATTTGGGCGGAAACGAGCAATCGACGCACGAGTATGTTTCCAAGCTGCTCGGTAAAGAAACCATTGATATGAACACCTACGGGCAATCCAAAGGTCGTAACGGAAACTATTCAACCAATTGGCAGATAACCGGACGCGAGCTTATGACGCCCGACGAGGTTCGTATGATGGATAACAAATACGCTCTGCTCTTTATTCGAGGTGAGCGACCGATTATGGATTTGAAGTACGATATCTTGAAGCACCCGAATATTAAACTCTCGGCGGACGGCGGCGCAGAGCCTTATGAACACGCCCGACCGAATTACAGCATCGGCAGTATCAGCTTTGACAGCTCTGTTCTTAAAATGGAGCCGTTTGAGCTTACCGATGAGGTCGGCGATTTCGCTATTCTCACCGAGGAAGAAATTGAGGAAATCTTAAAAAATGAAAAATTGGAGGAAGAAAACTATGAAGAAATCAGTTCTCAAAAAGCACACCGCTAAGCTCCCGATGACGGGCAAAGTCAGAAAAGGCTTTGGCGTCTACTGTGCAATCGTTCTTGCACTTGCGCTTATGTTCACTATGTCTCTTACGGCATTTGCGGCAAATGACGATCCGCTGACCGTTGTAAACAATCTATCCGATTTTATCTTCGGACTTATCCGCGCTATCGGTCTTATTATGCTTGGTTTCGGTATCGTGCAGGTCGGACTTTCCCTTAAGTCTCACGATCCGTCACAGCGTGCCAATGGATTCTTGACTGTTGCGGGCGGTATTGTTATTACCTTCACGAAGGAAATCTTGAATCTTATTACGGGCTAAAAAGGAGGACACACATGGAAAAATGCGAGTGCTATATCCACTCTCTGAAACAGGGAGAAACCAATGTGCTCGGTGAGGCGACGATTATCGAACGCATAGGAGATAACGATTATCTTGCCGAGTATAACGGCGTGAAATGCCACGCTATATACAACCCCTTTGCCGGGCGTTACTTCGTTGACGATGTGTACGGAGTAATCCGCAGTTCGCCCGACCGGGACAGCAGATAAATAAGATACGGCGCACGGGGCAGGTCGCAAACGGCCTGCCCCTATTTGCCGGAAAGGAGGAATGAATGTGAGCGATAATTGGGTAGTTCAAAACTTACAGAACGCACTTGATACCTGGAACGGAAAGCTTGCGGAAATATGGACCTTGCTCACTCAATCGCCCGAAACATTCAAGGGTGGCGCAATATGGCAGGTAATCCTGTCTATTCACGGAGCGTTGCAGGCGATCGGATACGCCCTGCTCGTTCTGTTTTTTGTTGTCGGAATAATCAAGACCTGCGGTTCATTTACGGAAGTGAAAAAGCCTGAGCATGTCTTAAAACTGTTTGTCCGTTTTGCGCTTGCAAAAGGCGTAATCACTTACGGTCTTGAACTGCTGCTTAAACTGATGATGATCGTGCAGGGCGTTATTTCAAAAATAATGGTGGCGTCCGGTATTGCAAGCAGCTCCGGAGCAACACTGCCGCAAACAATTATTGACGCAGTGGAAAACTGCGGATTTTGGGAGTCGATACCGCTATGGGCGGTGACTCTGATCGGCGGGCTGTTTATTACGGTGCTGTCATTCATAATGATCATGAGCGTATACGGACGCTTTTTCAAAATCTATATGTACTCGGCAATCGCGCCGATTCCGTTGTCTACCTTTGCAGGACAGCCTACCGAGAATGTCGGAAAGACATTTTTGAAAAGCTACTGTGCGGTGCTTCTTGAAGGGGCTATTATCGTACTTGCCTGTATCATATTCTCCGTATTTGCTTCAAGTCCGCCCACAGTCGATACTTCGGCAGCGGCGGTGACGCAGGTGTGGAGCTATGTCGGGGAACTCATTTTTAATATGCTGGTCCTCGTCGGATCTGTAAAGATGGCAGACCGCATTGTGCGCGAAATGATGGGACTGTAAAGGAGGAATTTATTTGGAAATTAAAATCAACCGAGAAATAAGGAACTACACGGAATCAATGTTTTTCGGACTGTCGATGCGACAGTTCATTTTTGCAGTTATCGGCTGCGGTATGGCGGTCGGAATGTATTTCATCTTAAAGCCGTTTTTCGGAGTGGAAACACTCTCGTGGATGTGTATGCTCGGCGCCGCTCCCTTTATCGCCTGCGGCTTTGTGACCTATAACGGTATGACTGCCGAGCAGTTCGCATGGGTGTGGCTTAAATCAAAATTCATTGAACCTGTCAAGGTGAAATTTGAATGTGATACGCTCTATTCGGAGATAACGAAAAAAACACAGAAGGAGGAAAAGAAAACGATATGATGAAGTCACTCAAAGCAATGCTCAAACAGGATAAAGAAAAATATACCGTCCCGAAATCGGTTCACGATTATATTCCCACTACAGCTATTTGGGAGGACGGTATCTTTAAGGTCGGCAATAAGTTTGCAAAGACCTTTCGGTTTACCGATATCAATTACCTTGTTGCCGGCAAGGAAGATAAAGAAACGATGTTTCTCTGTTATTCCGAACTGCTTAACAGTCTTGATAGCGGTGCTACCACAAAGCTTACAATCAATAATCGCCGTATCAACAAGGTGAACTTTGAAAAGGAAATCCTTATTCCGAAAACCGGTGATGAGCTTGACTGCTACCGTGAGGAATACAATAATATTTTGCTTGATAAGGCAAGCAACGCAAACGGCATTATTCAAGAGAAATATCTGACCGTTTCGGTCGTCAAAAAAGATATCGAGGAAGCGCGAACCTATTTCTCCCGTATCGCATCCGATCTGCGAGCACATTTCTCTGCTCTCGGTTCAAAGTGCGAGGAATTGGACGCCACTGAAAAGCTCCGTTTGCTTCACGATTTTTACCGCGCAGGCGAAGAAGAAAGCTTCCGTTTTGATCTTTCGGATATGATGAAAAAGGGACATAGCTTCAAGGACTATATCTGTCCCGATTCTATGGAACGAGCCGACGATTATATAAAGCTCGGTGAGAAATATGTGCGTGTGCTTTTCTTAAAGGATTACGCATCATATATCAAGGACAGTATGGTTTCGGAGCTTACCGAGCTTAACCGCAATATGATGTTCTCCATAGATATTGTCCCTATCCCGATGGACGAAGCGGTACGAGAGGTTGAGAACCGACTGCTCGGGGTGGAGACAAATATAACAAATTGGCAGCGAAAGCAGAACCAGAACAACAATTTCTCGGCGGTAGTTCCTTATGATATGGAGCTTCAGCGTAAAGAAAGCAAGGAATTTTTAAATGACCTCACTACTCGCGATCAGCGTATGATGTGCGCTACCGTTACAATGGCTCATATGGCGGATAGTAAAGAGCAGCTTGATGCAGATACAGAAACAATCCTTTCGACGGCAAGAAGGCATTTGTGCCAGCTTGCCGTTTTGAAATTTCAGCAGACCGACGGGCTTAACACCGTGCTTCCTATCGGGTGCAAAAAGATTCAGGCTACAAGAACACTGACAACCGAAAGCCTTGCGGTGTTTATGCCGTTCAAGGTTCAGGAGGTCGCGCATGAGCACGGTATCTACTACGGGCAGAACGCCATCAGCAACAATATGATTATTGCAAACCGCAAGTGTCTGCTCAACGGCAACTCTTTTATTCTCGGCGTGTCCGGTTCGGGTAAATCCTTTACCGGAAAGTGCGAGATTGCAAACCTTATGCTTGCAGGCGATTCGGATATTATTATCATTGATCCCGAGCGCGAATATGCTCCGCTTGTAAATGCCATGGGCGGTGCGATAATCGACATTTCCGCAACGAGCAAAAACCATATCAACGCAATGGATATGAACAGCGATTACGGCGACGGCGAAGATCCGCTTATTTTGAAATCCGAGTTTATTCTTTCATTGTGCGAACAGCTTATCGGCAGCCGAAGTCTCGGTGCGCAGGAAAAGTCGCTCATTGACCGCTGTGCAAAGAATGTATATCGAAATTACCGTAAGCGCGGATATAAAGGCAAGGTTCCGACGTTAAAAGACTTCCGCGCAGATCTGCTCAAACAGGACGAACCCGAAGCACAGGAAATCGCCCTTGCCATTGAGCTTTTCACGGACGGTTCACTTAACACATTTGCGAAAGAAACCAATGTAGATGTAAACAACCGTCTTATCTGCTACGACATTCTCGATCTCGGAAAGCAGCTTTTGCCGATTGGTATGCTCGTTGTGCTTGACAGTATCCTCAACCGTATTACCGCCAATCGCGCAAAGGGCAAAAACACATTTATTATTATCGACGAAATCTATCTTTTGTTTCAGCACGAATATTCGGCAAACTTCCTGTTTACCCTTTGGAAACGTGTTCGCAAATACGGTGCTTTCTGTACCGGTATCACGCAGAATGTCGATGACCTTTTGCAGAGCCATACTGCACGTACTATGCTTGCAAACAGTGAGTTTGTTATTATGCTCAATCAGGCATCGACCGACCGAATCAAGCTTGCAGAACTGCTCAATATCTCGGATACGCAGATTTCGTATATTACCAATGTGGAAGCCGGACGCGGATTGATGAAGGTCGGCTCGGCGCTCGTGCCGTTTGTCAACAAGTTCCCGAAGAATACGCAGCTCTATCGCTTGATGACAACCAAGCCCGGAGAACAGTGAGAGGAGGATGAAAAATGGATGAATTAAAAAACAATCCGCAGATTGTCGAACTGCTCGAAACGCTCGAGGAAAACGGTATGCATAAGGAAAAGGGCGAGGTTTCCGCCCTTGTTTCTTATATCGGAGATATGGAGCATACACTTTCCGCAATGCTTGTCGAAATGCAGGAAATGCGTAAGGAAGTCAATATGATTCATAACAGCTCCGTCAAGGCTAAATGCGAAAATCTTATCCAAACGGCGGACGGAAAAATCCGTCAGGGTGTCGCTGCCGTTTCAAAGGCGAAAAACAACCTGATTGCTTCGGCGGCAAATGCGATGAAAGCCTTTCGCGAAAAAGGCAAGGAAGCACTTAAAAACGCTGTAAAAGCAATGAAAATTCCCGAAACGCTCGATAAGCTTGGCAAGGTATTTCACAGCTTCGCCGTCTCCATGAACGGAAATGTTCAGAATGTGCAGAACGCACGAATGGAACTCGGCGGTGCAAAAAAGCATCTTATCAATGCCGGCAGATTCTTTTTCGGTAAAGAAGCAAAAGAAAATGAGATTGCAAAGCATGATAAGGGTGTGCTTGCGAGACTTCAAAATCTCTTTGCCAAAATGAGCAACGGGTTCTCGGCTTTGGAACACAAATCGCTTAATCTTGCCGATAAGTTAAGATACAACCGTATTAAGGATTCGGTGAAAGCCGAGCTTGATTTCTTAAACGGTAAGACAGCCGAAAAGGATACGCCTACGCCTATCAAAGACAATGTGAGATAAGCGAGGTGTCCCGATGAAAGATATCAAAACAAGGGAAAGCAAACGGGATATTAAAACACTTGACCGCGCGGCAGGACTTGCGAAGGTAACAAAAAACACGGCGGTCCGAACTAAAGACCAAGTACAAAATCTTTCCGATGACGGGCAGATTACACCTGACGAATACGCCGAGGACAAAATCAAGTATATGACAGAGAGGGTTGTCGAGGACACAGGAAAGGCAACTCGGAAAACCGCAAAGAAAACTTATGACAGCGGCAAGCGGTTGTATAAGGAAATTCGCCGAACCCGAAAAGAAGCGGACAGTATAAAGCAAACCGCAAAATCAACGGGAAAAGCAACAACCAAAACCCTGCAAAAGAGTATTAAGACAGGTCAGCGTACCGTAAAAACGGCACAACAGACGGCGAAAACAACGGTAAAAACCGCAGAGAAAACCGCCAAAGCCGCAAAGAAAACAGCGGAAGCTTCTGCAAAAGCCGCAAAAATGGCGGCACAGGCGGCTCGTCAGGCCGCGCAAGCGGCATACAAGGCGGCGGTTGTTACGGCAAAAGCCATAGCCGCCGCAGTAAAAGCGGCGATTGCAGGAATAAAGGCGCTTGCAGCAGCCATAGCCGCAGGCGGATGGGTTGCAGTTGTTATTATCGTGGTAATATGCCTTATCGCTCTGATTGCCGGCTCTTGCTTCGGTATTTTCTTTAGCAGTGACGATACGGGTAACGGGCTTAATATGCAGACCGTTATTTCGGATATGAACGCCGAGTATCAGGCAAAAATAAACGAGACAAAAGGCACGGTCGCGTATGATGTTCTTGAAATGTCAGGCACCCGTGCCGTATGGCCGGAGGTCCTCTCGGTTTACGCCGTTAAAACCGCAGGCGATCCGAACAATCCGCAGGAGGTTGCGTCTATTGATGAAAGCAAACGGCAGATATTAAAGGAAGTCTTTTGGGCAATGAATGAAATATCCTTTAATACGGCGTCAAAAACCGAAAATGTCTTAACCGAAAGCGATGACGGCAACGGTAATATTGTTGAGACAACAGAAAGCGTCACAAGAACTTATCTGTATATTCGGGTAACGCATAAAACGCCGGATGAAATGGCGCAGCAGTACGGTTTTACCGATGAGCAAAAGGAACAGCTCAGAGAGCTTCTGTCGGACAAAAACAAAAAGATGTGGAACGGAGTTCTGTACGGGTATACTGCAAGCGGCGAGGATATTGTTTCGGTTGCACTTTCTCAGCTCGGTAACAAAGGCGGCGAGCCTTATTGGAGATGGTACGGTTTTGGTTCTCGTGTTGAGTGGTGCTGTTGCTTTGTCTCATGGTGCGCTAACGAATGTGGCTATATTGATGCGGGTGTTATTCCGAAATACGCAGGGACTTCCACCGGCGTAAATTGGTTTAAGGAGCGCGGACAATGGCTTGACGGTTCGGCAGAACCGTCACTGGGAATGATTATCTTCTATGATTGGGCGAAAAACGGGCTTGACGGACAGGCGGATCACACCGCTATCGTCTGGAAAGTAGAAAACGGTTATGTCTATACTATTGAAGGTAATTGGGACGATCAATGTCAGACTTCTTGCAGACCTATCGGCGAGTATCAGATTCTCGGGTACGGTGTGCCGGCGTATTAACGACTGAATTTGAAAAGCCGACAGTTTCTTTCCCCGGAGACTGTCGGCTTTATTTTTTGGATTGACTTTGTACAAAATATGAGTATACGAATATGTGCGAACAAAACAAAGAACAGAACGCATTGTTTTGGTAAAATAATATGAATGCGAGGTGATGAGAAAACATGAAAGAATACGGCTATGTACGGGTATCCTCACTCGATCAGAATGAAGAACGGCAGATGGTAGAGATGCGTAACATCGGCATTCCCGAAGAAAATATATATAAGGATAAGCAGTCCGGAAAGGATTTCAACAGACCAATGTATCAAAAGCTGCTCCGAAAGCTCAAAAAGGGCGATGTCCTTTATATTTTGAGCATTGACCGACTTGGAAGAAACTACGAGGAAATTCAAAGCCAATGGCGATACCTGACACGGGAAAAGGAGGTTGATGTTTCCGTGATTGATATGCCGCTTTTAGACACACGGCGAGGTAAAGACCTAATGGGTACTTTCCTTGCGGATATTGTGCTTCAAGTGCTGTCGTTTGTGGCACAGAACGAGAGGGAAAACATCCGAAAACGGCAGGCACAAGGTATTGCGGCGGCAAAAGCCAACGGAATGAAGTTCGGCAGACCGGTCATTAAGGCTCCGCCCAATTTCCCCGAAATCGTGGAAAAGTGGGAAAACGGCATTATAAAAGCTTATGAAGCTGCCGAAATGTGCGGTATGTGCGAGTCAACATTCTATCACAGGCTGCGGGAATACCGAGCCACATTGAATAGCGAAAAATAAAAATCACTGTAAAAAAGTACACCTTTTTACAGTGATTTTTTTGCGCTCATAATGGAGAAAAACAGGCTGTAAAGCTCGCTTTTCTCGACATTTTTTATATTATATCATACTTTTTGCTTTCAGTCAATCGCTCACAGCCGTTTTTTGGGGCTTTTGTATTTAGGTGTACTTTTTTATAAAGTGACGGGAGGTAGTAAGCAATTTGCTTGGTGAGATATACCGTGTCAGTATGATCGGTCATCGTATCGTCGAGGACTTTGATATAGAAGAAAAGCTGTACGACCTGTTCTGCGATATGCTCCGCACAAAGGAATATGTGGAGTTTTATTTGGGTAGAAACGGTGACTTCGACATAATGGCGGCAAGCGTGATTAAACGGCTTCAAAAGAATTTCCGTGACGACAACAGCGTTATGATCCTCGTTCTGCCGTATCCAGTCAAGGACTATGAGGATTATGAGAAATACTATGATGAAATCGTTATCCCGAAAGAATTGTATGGCGTACACCCGAAGGCGGCAATTACGGAGCGTAACCGCTGGATGGTGACAAATACCGATGTATTGGTCGCCTATATACGAAACGAAAGCGGCGGAACAGCCGCCTGTGTGCGTATGGCGGAGCAGCTCGGACGGGCAATTATAAAAATAAAAAGCGCAACGGGATTTCCGTTGCGCTGATTTGTGCATTATACTGTTCTTAGCTAATAATATCACAGATTAAATTTTCACCATTCTTCCAGAACTCCTTTGGTAATAGTTATTCCCATGTGATACTCTTAAGTTTTTCCGCAATAACACTTGTATCCGGTAACTCAGATACACCCATCACCTGCGTTAGATCAAATCTTTGAAAGTAATGTATTTTCATTGTATATGCCTCTTTCACTCAATACAGTTTTTCGCTGCATCAATCATCTTACGGTATTTTTCTTTTACATCATCGGGACTTTTGATTTTTACTTTGCCCTCGAATCCGAAAAGCCAGCCGAAGAATACATGGTTTACGGCTACATCGACAACCGCACGGAATGTTTCCATATCGTTTGCGTAGGTCTGAACACTTTCCCCAAATCGGTCAATAATTGCATCCATAACGCAGTTGTCGCAAATAAGCTCAACCGTTTTCGTTCTACTGTTATACATACGAAAACTCGTATTGATATATCGGCTTATACTAAAATCAGCGGGCATTGGCACTGCATCAACTTCAAGAAGCGTCGGTTGTTTAATAATGCGATCCAGGCGGAAACTACCTATACCGCCATGCTTTTCAGAATAGCCGACAGCATAATAGTAATCGCCGTTCCAAATCAGATAATACGGACTAAAAACATATACTTCTCCATCGTGCTTTGCTGCTTTTTGCTTCCGAACATTATAACAGAAATACTGAAATGAGATTTGTTTTCCATTGTTGATGGCGGCATTCACGGCGTCTACTATGTAATAAATATTTTCGTTGCCAGCCTTAATCCTACCCTCCGGAATAATGTTTCTTTTCAGTTCATCGGCTTGACTGTTGCTTGCAAGTTTTGCAAGTTTTGCAACCAGTTCTTTGCTCTTTTTATCCGTTATAAATTTAGAGGAGGCAACTGCATCAATCAACAGCTTCAATTCCGGCAGGTCAAATTCACGAGAAATCATATTATACATAATAGATTGTGACTTAATACTTTGAATATCCAGCCCATATTTTTTAAGAAGTTCAATATCTGAAGCAATTGTTGTTCTGTATGAATCAATATTATACTTCTCTTTAAGCAGTTTTATCAACTGATTGGTTGATAGCGTATGTTCCTCATCGGTCATCTCATACAGAATTTTAGCAAGATATAACGGTCGTAATTTTGCGTTGTTATCCATGTTTCCTCTCTTTTGCTCATTTGTTAATGGTGTTTGCATCGTAGTATCAAGAATTTTTATACCATAAACCTGTTATTCTTAAGCCATACATTAAATGTAACTTATATATTTCATATCAACTCATTCTATATTATATATTACACATATTCTAATTTTGGATGTATATAATGAGATACAAAACCGGTTTTTCCATACGCTTTTCTTTGATTTAGGCGGTTTAATTTTTGACCGTCTGATTAAATAACATTCGCTGTTGACGTTTCTTTCCAGCTGTTTTTATATACAGGTGCAGAATTATAATCACAGCCCTTGCCGTGGGGATGCATAAGCGGCTCTTCAAGCTCCTCAATAGACTTTATAGTGCCTTCTATATACTGCTCAAGTCTCTGCTTACAGTGCCGTACCCGTTTTTCGAGACCGCCGAGCCTTATATCCTGCACATCAAAACCGTGCGGCTTATTTTCAAGCATCCATTGCTTTTCAAAAGCCGTGTAAAACTCATTGAGCTCAGTTAAAATCAGGTCATACTGCGGCAAAAGCTTTAAAAGCTCCTCCTTTTCTCCTGAAAGATAGGCTCTTCGGGTGTCAACGCCTAAGCTGAATTTAAGGGATAAAAGCTCGCACAAGGCATGCTGTGACTCAAAAATATATGAATACTTATAATTCTTAGGTATCTGCGCCAGCTTTTCGGCACATTTTTTATAGGCCTGCGCGTCGCCGTCACAAACGGTAGCGTCCCACACACCTAAAAAAGGGTCGCTGTAAAGCATATATTTATCGGGATTGACATATCCCACGGAATTTGGCGTGTCGGGAAGCTCGAGCAACATAAATTTATCAAAATCAAGCTTAAATATTTCTTTGAATTTTTCTTTAATATTTTCCTTATCGAAATTGCCCTTGGCAAATTCGGATACTGCGAAAAGGGTAGGCAGTACGGAATAACGCGAACATTCTCCGCCGTCATCTCCCCATGCAGTTACAAAATAGTTTTCAATTCCGTTTTCGGTGCAGGATTTTACCGCCGTTTCATTTGCTTTAATCGCATAGGTGTTGTGCGGGGTAAATCCGTGCCAGCTATGTGCGCCGCCTGCAAACCAAATATCATCGCTAATTGCCTTGTGCCGCTTAATAAGAGAATCAAAATGCCCCTTTTCATTTTTATCGTAATCCCAGTATACAAGTCTTACGTTTTCCGGTATCATATTTCTTATCTCGGGATTAAGCTCACCCTCGCCGTAGTGTGTTCCCGTGGCAAGACGGAAGAACATATCGCTCCACATTAAAAGGGTGAAATCATATCTTGCAGCTATATCCGCCACCCGTTTTAAATGATTAATAAGAATTTCCGTTCGGTCGCAGGCGCCGTTAATATCCATATAACGTCCGCGACCCATAAGGTACGCTTCGTCCATACCTATATTTATCGTGCGCGAGGTAAGCACCTTATCGAGTGAAGCAAAAATATCCTTTATAAGCTTGTAAACCTTTTCATCGCCCGCACAAAGTATATCCTCGCAGTCGCGCATATCAATGTATTGGGGCCAATGCATTAACGCGTTAAGGTGTGCAAGGGTCTGGATACACGGTATAAACTCCATTCCCTTTTTGTTGGCATATGAGTCTATCTCTTTAAGCTCCTTCTGTGAATACCTGCCGCGAAGATAACCGAAATAAGGCTGATTGTCAACCTCATAAGTATCCTCGATATACAGCATAACGGCGTTATACCCCATAGCACACATATAATCCATCATTTTTTTAACTTGTGACACCTGCATAACCGCATTTCGCGAGCAGTCCAGCATAATGCCGAAACGCTTAAAGCAGCTTTTATTCATTGATATAATCCTCCTTATTTTTCACTGTAAATGACCGTAATATCAGGGTGGAGTTGAAGAATCGAAGCGGGGATTTCGGGAGTTATCGGTCCGTAAAAGGCTTTTTCGAGAATATCCCGCTTTTTCTTTCCGCTTGCAATCAGTAAAATCTTTTTCGCCTGCATAATGGATACCATACCCATTGTAATCGCGCGCTTAGGCACCTCGTCGATATTTGCAAAAAAGCGGAAATTCGCCTTTATCGTGCTTTCGTGCAGGTCTACAACATGGGTGCTTTTGACGAAATATTTGTCAGGTTCGTTAAAGCCGATATGACCGTCAAGTCCTATGCCTAAAAGCTGTAAATCAATGCCGCCGAGTTCGGCTATATGCTCGTCGTAACGCTTGCCCTCGCCCGCCAAATCAACCGCACAGCCGTTTGGTACAAAGGTATTGTTAATATCAATATTTATGTGCTCAAAAAAGTTTTTGTTCATAAAATATCGGTAGCTTTGGTCATTTGTGCCGTCGAGACCGACATATTCGTCAAGATTAACCGAAGTAACCTTGCTGAAATCAATGTCTCCCTTTTCATACCACTCTATAAGCTGTTTATAAGTGCCTAAAGGCGACGAGCCTGTGGCAAGTCCTAAAACGCTATCAGGCTTTAAAATTACCTGTGCCGAAATAATATTCGCTGCCTGTCGGCTTAGCTTTTGGTATGTATCAACCGTGATAAATTTCATATTTCTGCCTCGTTTTTATTTTTTATGACATTTCATTTCAAAATCAGGGTCGGCGTGCCATAAATCCCAGATTTCGGAAATATGCCCGTTCGGATTATCCGTATACGCTCTGCCGCTGTAAAATTCATGCGGAGCTGTTTTTATACCGAGCGCTTTAAGCGGATTTCTGAGCTTTTCAACCCTTTCTTCAAAATCCTTATAATCCTTTTCTTCCTTGGCCGTCCAGCTGATTTCCGCCGCCGCAAGAAGTCTTACATTGGTATATAAATCAAGCTTTTCCTCGGTTCTTATATGCTCGGTCCACTGCGGAATCTCAATACCTAATATATGTGCACCCTCGGGTACTCCCAAGAGTTCAGGCTCAAAGGAATAGGTCTTTTCAAGCGTTCTTGCCGAATAGGGGTAATCCATATACATATAGTCGAGGAAGGAAAGTATTATCTGACCGCCGTTTTTAAGCCATTCGCGCTCAGTTTCGGTTCCTGAGTCTACCCACCACTGACCGACCATTTTATCAGGTGCGGCAAAATTCGAATTCAAAATCTCGTTCCAGCCTACAAGCACCTTACCCTTTTGAGCAAGATAATCCGCAATAACACCGTTAAAATACCCCTGAATATCGCGCGGGCTTTCAAGTTTTTTCTCTTTCATAAGGCGCTGACAGTCAGGACAGCTTTCCCAAGGCTCGGTCAGCACCTCGTCCCCGCCAATATGGAAATATTCGGACGGAAAAATCTCGCAAAGCTCGTCAATTATATCTCTTGCAAAGGTATAAAGCGCCTGCTTACCGGGGCAGCCTAAATTTTTAAGCACTCCCCATTCGTCCGGCACCTCTATTTTTTCACCTGTGCAGGATAGCTCGGGATAGCAGGCTATCGCCGCCGACATATGACCCGGCATATCTATTTCGGGTATAACCTTTATAAACCGCTTAGCCGCGTAATCAACAATATCCCTTGCCTGTGCCTTGGTATAAAAAAGTCCTCTTCCGTATTCGGTACCGACCGTCTGGGGCGCATAATGTCCCGAACAGTTCTTATTAAGGTCTGTTACCCTGCGAACCGCTCCCTTTTCAGTCAAAAGCGGATATTTTTCAATCTCAATGCGCCAGCCCTGATCGTCGGACAAATGCCAATGAAAGACATTCATTTTTAAAAGCGCCATAAAATCAAGTATTTTCTTAATTTTTTCAACCGTCCAGAAATGACGGGAGCAATCCAGCATAAAACCGCGGTGATAAAACCTCGGCTTATCCGAAATTATAACCCGCGGAAGGCTTTTTCTGCCCATATTTAACTGTATAAGCGACATAACTGCGTAAAACGCGCCCGACTTATCCGCGGCGAAAACCGTTATATCATTTTCGCCGCATTCTATTCGGTATTCCTCTTTTTCAAGAAAGGTATCCTTCACAAATAATATTTTATTTCCGCCGCCCGTCTTCGGCATAAATTCGCGGAGCACCTGAAATATTTCCTCAAAATCCCCTGAAAATACGGTTTCCGCACCGAACGGCACGGTTCCTCCCGTCGTATTACAGTATAACGGTTTAGGTATGATATGTGTCATTTGTCTTCCTCTCTTTTCACTCTGTAATCGTTTGCGGTAATATAATCTCTCTCAAATCTCTCTGTTTCAAAAATCACAATTTCATTTTTCCCTTTTTTAATAAGCGGTGCAGGGATATACAAATCAAGTGTAGGACCTATATTCCAGTATCTGCCGAGATTAAAGCCGTTTATAAAAACGCAGCCTTTTGTGAAGCCCGACATATCAAGAAATGTATCAGCACATTCATCGGCGTACAGCTCGCCGTACAGAAAAACGGGAGTTCCGTCCGAGACCGCGCCCTCTTTAAATTCAAGTTCTGAAATGCGTTCAAAATCGATTGGATACATTTTATATCCAAACTGCTGTTGCTGACCTATCATAACGGGAAAATCTATTCCTTTTTTGTCTAAAAGTTTCGGACCGTAATTGATTCTTCCGAGATTTTCCGCAAGTAAATCAAGCGTAACCTCATTTTCATTACCGCCGAGCCAGATTTCATCATTGCTAATACCCATACGGTCAATTATTCCTAATGGTTTTCCGTCCGCATATACCCAAACGCGATCACGCACCTTGTTAAGCTTTAGTCTCTCTGCCGTTGTGTCCGCCGCGACCTTAGTGCGGTACAGAACAAAGCCGTAAGGATGGCGCAGTTCCTCAAAAGAGCGAGGAACAGTATCCTCTGTTAAGGCTGAAATGCGCTCTAAATTATCAAACAGCCGCGCAGATTCTGTCAGTCTTATTTCTCCGTAAGAGCGCAAAGGTATCGGCTTGCAAGGAAGGTCAGGATCTTCACGATAACGCGAAAGCTCGTTTTTAAGAAGTCTGTACTGCTCGGTGTACTCACCGTTTTCGGTTAAAAAAGCGCCGTAATCATAGCTTGTGACCGTAGGCTGATAGGTGTCGGCGTAATTTGCGCCGTTCATAAAGCCGAAATTTGTTCCTCCGTGGAACATATATATATTAAAATGCTCTCCGCGTTCCTGCATACGCTTAAGCGGAGCGACAATATCCTCCGCGTCGCGCTTATGAGGTTTTTCACCCCAATGGTCAAACCAACCGCACCAATACTCCATACAAAAATGCGGCTGATTGGGTCTTCGGGCGTCCAATGCTTCAAAATTACCCTCGGGATCAGAGCCGAAGTTAGCCGTTGCAAAAACGCCGTCGGTAAGTCCGCCGTTAAGCATATATTTTTCGGTTCCATCTGCTGTAAAGAAGAAGGTATCAAGTTCATAAGAAAGCATAAGCCTGTAAAGACGGCTTATATATTCTTTATCGTTGCCGAAGCTGCCGTACTCGTTTTCCACCTGCACAGCAATAATAGGACCTCCGTTTTTAAAAAGGTGTCTTTTTATTCTCGGCATAAGCTCATTATAATAGCTCTTTATCTTTTCAAAGTAAAGCTCATTTGAACAGCGAGGCTTTAAATCCTTGTAACAAAGCAACCAATAAGGAAGACCTCCGCCCTCCCACTCGGCGCAGATATAAGGCGACGGGCGCACTATCACATAAAGCCCGAGAGCGTCAGCTGTTTGGAAAAAGCGTTCCATATCGCAGATTCCCTCAAAGCAGAATTCCCCCTCCTCAGGCTCGTGCAGATTCCACGGCACATAGGTTTCCACCGTATTAAGTCCGCAGTTTTTAAGCTTTTTAAGCCTATCCTCCCAATACTCGGGAACGACCCTGAAATAATGAATCGCACCTGATAAAATCTGTATTTTTTCGCCGTTAAGGTAAATTTCTTTTCCCTTAACCTCTAAATTTTTTCTCATTTAAACGCTCCGAAAATCATTTTTTATTCAGCGACAGACCGCCTTTTAAAGGAGCGGTCTGTCGTTATTAATTATGTATTAAAAGCCAAACAAGGATTACAATGTGCAGCCGAGAAGAATTTTTCTCAGCGCGGCAAGGTCGCTTGCCGAAGAATACAAATTATTACCGTCGCAATCGCGTGCGGCATAATTTACACCGACAGTAGAATCAGCCGCATATTTCTTAAAACGAACCAAATCGAGAATATCGGTACTTCCGTCGGAATTAAGATCGCCTGCGGTAAAGCTTGTGCTGTAATTGCTTACACTGTCGTAATTACAAAGCAATGCGAAATAGTCAGTCCTTCCGTTTCCATCAGTCGGATTATTCAAATTTGCGTTGCCTTCCCAGTCAGTGGTAAACCACTTAATATTGTCTATACCATCAATTGCCGAGAGCGCTTGGTTTATTACTGCTTTATCATTTTCTTTTAATGTTATGCGGAAATTACGGATTTTAACAGTAACAGGATTAGTTTCACTTACACCATCATGAGCTATATTGAAAAGCAAATCACCGCAACCCCAGTGTGGGGCATCTGCACCCGTCCAAAAGCTGGAAACTTCCGCCGTCCGTGTAATCCACTGATTAGCAGAAACGGTAAATTCATCCAACCGATCGCGAAAGCTGTCCCTGATGTCTTCAGGACTTTTATCATCCCATTCGCATATAGGGTTGACATATAAGGTTGTATCTTTGCCGTCCGAAGCAGAAATAAAGACATCGTACGAAACCTCAAGGTAATCCTTGAGTGCCGTTAAAACACTTCTGGAAGTAAGCCATCCAAAGTTTTCTTTGTTAGAGGTAAAGCCGTTTTCAATTACAGCACCTCCGCTTGACCACTCTGACGTAATCTTAAGCTCATAATACGGAATATCCTCGTCATATTTCACAACGCCCAAAGCGTTTGTTTTATATCCGAATGTCCAAGAATGGTCTGTAGAATCGCAAGCCCACGAAGGTTTTGCAGAGGCTCCGTCTGTTGCTGATACATTGATAGGATTAGCATCATAAATAACACGCTTCTTTTCGGTTGTGTACTCTGCAATATCGTTATACTTTATAACAGCGCCGAAATAGTCGGTATTGCTTTCCTCATCTTGACCGAAAGAAATATTATTCCAGCCCGAAGAGCCATTCCGAGTGTATCCTGCGTCATTAAGTGCCTTATTAAAAGCCAGGCGGTCTGACTCTTTAACCTCAATACGAAGATTTCGTACATCAATTACTACAGGTGTGTCAGCTAAAACAGCATCATCTCCCTCGCCCCATGCGCTAACATAGAAAAGACCGTCCGCTAAATGACCGCCGAAGATTTTATCCGCGCCGTGCCTTGAGCCTTCACAGCTTATCCATTCGCCGCGGCTTGCGTTCACCTGCGAGTTTTCTTCGCTGTTTGCTTTAACAAAGGCTATGTTTGTTTGATTGCTCCAAAGCGGAATAAGACCTATATCAAAGCCTGGTTTGACAACGCCGCTGTCAACTCTTCGCAAATCGCACTTTACCGTAAGATACGGCATAATTGTATTTACAAAAGCCTGGTCGGCTAACCAACCTGTAAAATCGTAAGTATTAGCTATAATACTTGACGCAAAAACAGCACCGAAGCCGCCGTTCTGACCCAATGTAACCTCATAATAAGCACCGTTAATATCAGACTTGATTTGGGCGCTGTTATTTGAGTTTTGCGATATTGCCCACTCGACATCATTGATCATACCGCCTCTTTCAAACAGCGACTTATCGCTCAGATTAAGAGGATTAGCCTCCCATATTACATATGAGCGGCCGTCCTGCGCGGTTTTCGTAGGATCAGCGGATACCGCAAGCGAAGAAAAGCATAACACTGCCAAAGTAATTGATAATAAAACGCTGATTAACTTTTTCATAAAATTTCCTCCTAAATTTTTTACGCAAGGGGAATTAAAAAGGTTATTTCTGTCACCTCCGTTCAAAAATCGCTTAAAAGGTTATTTAAGGCTCCAAACGGTTACGCGGTCAAACTTCGCTTCGTAAGGAAATTCGGTCGCGTCATAGGTTGTATTCCAGAAGTCCTCATAAGCGGGCCATAGCTGCAGCAGAAGATTCATAGGACCGCTTCCGTCGGTGACTCCGGGGCCTTTATAAACGCGCGTAAGTGTTTTATCGTAATACCAATAAATTGCGTTTTCTGTCCAAACAACAGAATAGGTATGAAATCCGTCCTTGATATTCGGAACCTTAATATGCTCATTTCCGCTGGAGTTGTAATGCTCGGGATTCCAAAGATACCAATGTACCGTACCCGCATAATCGTCGCCCCAATCGGGATAATACTCTACAACATCTATTTCGCCGTAGCTACCCGCCCATATGTCCGGTGCAGTCAAAGGATTATGCTTATAATTATTGCCTGTCATAAAAAACGAGGCATTGCCCGAGCCGATTTTCGGCATTTTCATAACCGCGCTGAAACAGCCATACGCCTGCGAGAAAGAGCCTTCCGTGCTTAAAAGGCATCTCGGTTCTCCCTCTTTTGCAATCGTGAAAATCAATTTACCGTCCGAGACTGTACCCGATTTATATAGATTGCCGTCATTATCACGGCACTGTTTCCATACATCTGTGTCTAAAGTATCAAAATCATCGTTAAAGGTCGGCTGTTCGCTAAAGCCGATAAAGCTCATAGTATAACTGCCTGTTTTTCCACTGCGGCTGTCCTGCACGGTAAGCGTCAGGGTGCCGCCCTTTCTGACTTCGTAGGGAACGGTAACACGCATACCGTTTACTGTTACCCTTTCATCACTTGCCGAAAGGGTAAGGTATTCTTCGGGTATATAATCGGTATCCGCCGCGTAAAAGCTGTAATCCGCATCCATTTCCGCGACGCCCGGGTGCTCGCACACAGGTCTTAAGGTAATCGAACCCAAAAGCTGTTTGCGAAACGCAGCTAAATCATAAGAGTCTATAACATTATCGGAATTGTAATCTGCCGCTTTATAAACCGCAGACACAGCCGAATCCGCCGCTTTTTTCTTAATGCGTACCAAATCCCGAACATCAATCAGGCTGTCGCCGTTAATGTCGCCGAAATCGGCGGAGGTGCTGTAGGCGGAGCTTTTATTGCCCGAGGTAAGCCTGTTAAAGCCGTCGCTTATTCCTATTGATGCCAGTGCAGAGTCAACCGCCGCGCGGTCGGCTTCGTCAAGTGTTAACCGCAAACGCCTAATGTCAACAGAAACATTCCCGTTGCTCATTACTTTTCCTTCGCTCATTTGCAGATTAATCAGTATATCGCCCTGCCAGCCTAAGGGCGAGGTGTTAGAAGTAAATGTCAAGCCCTTTTCATCATAAGTAATCCACTTATTTGTTTCATAACCCGAACGCCAGCAATCCACATATTCAAAATTGCAGATTTCATAGGAAAACTTCCCCGTTGTGTACGCCGATACAGGCGCTATAATAAAAGTGGGCTTGAGCTTTAAATTAAGACCCGTATTCACCCTCACGTCACATTCAAAATGAATATACTCCGCAAGCTTTTTTATTACATCAGGATTGTTATAAAGCATATTTCCGTTTGCCGTATTCGGAAAGACAACGGTTCCCTCTTTGTTGAAATCCGCGCGCCAGAAGGTCATTTCGCCGTCATTTTCAATGGAACCCGTACCCTTATCGGTGAATTTTTCGATTATCGGGGAATATGCCGAATCTGCTTTTTCGGGTACGCTTTCGTAAATCACATAGCGGTTTCGCTCCTTAATATCTTCCAATTCAAAGTAAGCGCTAACGCTTACCTCTTTATCAGGCATTACAAAAGTCGCACCGTTGCCGTAATGGTTGTAATCCAACGAAACCGCAGAGCCATCAGCAGCGGTAACCGTGACCGAGGAAAGCTCAAACCCGATTTCGTGAGAAGCAATAACCGATACGGTACTGCCGCTTTTTGCCGAGGGAGGAACCGAAAGAATACCGTGAGCCGATGCGGGCAAAGCATTATTAATTAGAGAAATTCCCGCATACTCGCTTCCGGCGTCAAAGGCGATAAGTATTGCAAAATAGTCGTTTTTTCCGCCCGAATCCTTCGGCAAATCGGGCAGAGACTCGGTATCACTCCAAAAATATGTAGTGAAATTCTTTTTATTATCTATATTCTCTACCGTAGAAAGAGCGTTATTAATATTTTCACGGTCACTTTCCTTAACCTCTAAACGGAAATTGCGTATTTTAACGGTAAGTGCCACGCCGTCAAGCCCTGCAACCTGAAAAAATATATCCCCCTGCGTCCACTGACTTACTGTTGTTTGAGCATCAGCAATATTTCTTATTTTAACCGAGCGGGAAATCCATTCGTTCTTTTGAGTTACAGCAAAGCTGTCAAAAATAGCAGAGTTGCTTTGAGGATCATTTTTCCACGCATCCAGATACCAATACATCGGTGACACGGTCAAGGTTATATCCCGTCCCTTCTCGTCCTCAACATAAATATCATAAGAAACATAAATATAATCCTTGACAGCGCGCATAATTTCGGGATACTGCATCCAGCCCATATGACCGACTGCAATTTTGCTCTCGCTTCTGCCATTTTCGCCGTCATTGCACATAAACCCGTTCTCAATCAAAGCCTTGTCATGGTCAGACTCGGAGTCAAATTCAAGTACATAGCAGGGTGTTTCTTCACCTGTATATTTAAGGCCGCTTGCGCCCTTTACCCTTTTTTTCGCAAAGCAGTATTTTTCATATGCGCCCGACGGATAAGCGTCAGCCCCGTCTGTTTCGGAAACATTGCGAGGATTAGCGTCGTAAATAACATAGCTTTTATCGGTTCCAACCGCCGCAGAAACGGTAGTAAAGCCTGTAATAAATAAATCAGACAAAAGGGACACCCCCAAGATAAGAACGATTATTTTTCTTTTCATTTTAATTTCACCGTTCTTTTTTATTTGCGGAGAAAATCCTTGGCATTGACGGTTATCCCCTCCGCGGTATAATCCGTATCGCCGTAGTTCACATAAATCTCAGAGCCGCCCTCGTATTCAACACGAACAACACTGTCGCTTAAAGCGCGGTGCGATACGATTTCCTTATCCATAAGCCCGTCAAGTGCTTTGCTTAAAGCCTTGTAATTCTCGTCAATATCAGCCTTAAGCCCGGAATATCGGGTGTTGGAAATAGAGCTGAAATCGGTCTCATAAAGCTTATCAAACGAGTTGGCAGTAAGTGTATAGCGCAGGTTTTCACCGTATTCAATGCGCTTTAGGAGAGCTGTTCGGCTGTCCTCCTCCGAATTCATATCGCGGGAGGTGTAAGGAATGTAGCCGTGCAAAACCATCTGAACAAAGGGAATACGGCGTGAAAAGGTGTATTCCTGCGGAATCTCCGAAAGCCCGTCAACAAACGAAAGGTATTCAAGAGCGTACAAATTGCCGCCGTTTCCTATAAGCCGATGGCTTTCACAGAGTGATGAAAGGGTTTCTTCAACTGCCCTACTCGACTGAGCACGGGTCACGGTCTCGCTGTTTGAATAATCGCCGTACAGCATACTGCTAAGCTCTGATACTCCTATGCCGTCAAAGCCGTCCGCTTTTTTTGAATAGCTGTCGGAAATTTTCATATAACGCCTGGATGAAATAAGCTGTCTGCCGCTTTCCTCCCACTGACAGCTGACTGAATCAAGATACGAAAGCTTTACAATACCGTTGTTGAGCGAACGCGCGGATTGTGAAAAAGAGCTGTACCCAAAAAGCCGCGCGGGATTTGCCGAGACAAATTCAAGATTGACAAAATATGAGATTTTGTTATCACGAAAAGCATTTATCAGTTTTGTAAAGCCGCTCTTTGAGCCGAGCGCGCCGCTTAATGAAACCGTACCCGGCTTTTGAGCGTTAAGACCGTTCTTGTTCCAGCCCGAAATAAGACAGGTAAGATTTCCCTCTCCGACGGTTGAATTCAGCTCCTTTGCTATATCCGACATTTGCTCATAGTCGGTCAAAGCAAATTCCTTTTGAGAAGGAATAACACCCAAGAAATGCGTATTGTACTCCACACTTCCTATAAGCTCCGCGAGTAGCTTAGGAGACGAAGCCGGGACCTTATCTGAAAGTACTCCTTCTTCTTTAAGACGCTCACGGTATATTCCCGCCATTTCGGAATAAGCGCCTTCCTCGGAGGTATCGCTTATGAGTATGTATTCTGCCGAAATGCCTTCAAGCGACGCCTCCGAAGAAAAGAGTGTGGTATCGGTTTTCGATTTCATTTGATAAATGCCGTTATCTATAACCGTAAAAGCCGCACAGCCCGTCACATAGGGAGAGGTTCGCTTAAACAAAAGCTGAGCCTGTTCAGCACCCTTTTCAATCACGCATAAAAATCCCTTGCCGTCCTTGTACTGGCCGAAGACAGGCAGCGTGCAGACGCTGTCCTGTGTATCAAGCTTTCTTGTGACCGCGCTGTTTTGCCCGTAAACCGACAGAGAATAGGTGCTGTCCTTGGCGCTCTCATTCGGATCCACCGAAATCAGCGCGCCGCTGCCGGCGGGAACCACATAATATCCCGATTCTCCGCCGCAAAAGCTGCTGAAATTAGGCATCAGTTCAAGCTCTGAAATCGGATAATCCCGATAGAATTCTATGTTTTCGGGGTCAATGCTCGCTTTGAAGCCCGTTTTGGTAAGCACATAATCAATAGCAACTCTAAAGGATTTAGGGTTTTCAGCCTCGCTCCCGTTGCCCGAATTATCCTTATCTCGGTCTTCATAGGTATAACCGACTGAGCGGAATATTTCATCGATTTTCTTTTTCATCGTATTGTTCGAGGCGTCGGTCAAAACATAAAGATTTTCGTCCTTAAGCCGCGGATACTGGCTTAAAAGGTATTCGCGGTTTGCACCTTCCGTAAGCTCGACAGAATAAAGGGTATACCGTCTGCCGATATAGTCGGCGTCCTCCGCAGACATCTTTTTTAAATACTCTTTCATACGAGTTTCAGAAATCTGTTCGGGGAATACGAAATCCTTTGATATTTCGCCGAAAACATATTCCACGCGTACCCCTTTATCGGTTGAGGAAACCTTAAACTGTCCCTTATCTACAGCGTCCGACGAGCTGTAAAGCACGGTCTGCGCGTTATTATCATAAAAAGCGAGATTTAAGGACGAGCTGTATTTTTCTTCGGAATATTCGGCGTCGGACGAAACCGCGCTCCAGCTTTTTCCGCTCACAATATCGCGAACGGTAATGTTGGCTTTGCTGTCAAGATACAGTTCAAAGCGCTCATTCTTTGCCGCTAAATATTCATCCGCTCCGAGCACCGAATCAGTAATGTCAAACTCAACATCGGTAAAATCAACAGAGCCTTTTTCAATGCCGTAGCTAACCCTGCTCCCGCCCGTCGTAAGAAATACCGCGCCGCATACAAGGAGAATTACGAGCAGCCATATTCCCCACTTTAGTAATTTCCGTTTCATCACATCACCTTAATCTCGGATTCCGTTATAAATACCATTCCGCTTATCGGAACAGGCAAACGGATAATTTCGGACTTAACAATGCCGCTTTGCGTTTCCTCCCCCATACAGTTGACAATGCGAAAACGCTTTCCCGCACAGCCTTCAAGCACAAGTCCCTTTTTCTTAGTAATATTTACAGCGGCAGTGTATTTCGCAGTACAGTCCACAACAGAATCGGCGTAAACCGCGGTAATCCGAGCGTTGTCACTGCTCGCCGTAACAGAGCTGTAATTACATTCGGGATTTTCGGCTGTAAGTATGCCGTTTAAAAGAATATCTCTGTGTTCCTTCCAAAAGCCGAGATAGAATTTAAGCATTTTCTTATGCTCTTCATTAAGCTCGTCAAGTCGGACTGAAATCTGCGGAACCGAAAAAAGTATGCTTGCAAGCTGACAGGCGGCGGATTCCGCACTGTCCTCATAATTCCAAGCCACCATATCCGAATGAACCGCCGTTTTACCCGAGGTGAGCCGCATATTTACAATATCCTGACGGTTTTTAATCGCGTCAATTGGGCAGTCGCCTACCCTTAACATATTTCCGTACTTTCTTACCGCGGGGCCTATATAGCTCTGCCTGAATTCAAGCATAACCTCGGGATTTAAAGCCGTAAGCTTTTTATATACACCGTCGAGCAGAGCCATAACCGCGTCCTCAACCGAGGAAAAATCACATTTTCCATCGGCAATCAGCGAGTCGCCCGACGCTACAAAGGAATCAATAAAATCAAGCTTAAGACCGTCAAAGCCCCATTCGCCGACCGCCCTTACATAAAACGCGGTAAGATATTCTCTGACCTCTTTATAGCGAGGGTCGAGCGCGAAATAGGTCTCCCCGTCCCCGCTGTTTTGCAATATCATATTTTTAAAATGCGGATAGCTTTTTGATTTTATACCGATAAACGGCACCGAAAACCATAAAACCGCCTTCATACCCGTTTTGTGAATATTATCAACCAACAGTCTTATATCGCCGAGCTTTTTTTCCGATACCTGCCAGTCGCCGCAATAAGCGTATACTCCGCTTACGCTTTCGCTTTCGTCCATCTGCCAGCCGTCGTCTATAATAACGGTTTTCATTCCGTATTCGCCCGACAACTGACATTGCCTAACAATTTCGTCCGCCTGAAGACCGTGATGATAGCTGTACCAAAGGGAATTTACAGGCTCCAAAGCGGCTTTTGGCACATATGCGGGAGTATAACCGCATTCGGTTTCCCACCAGCCGACCGCCTCCTTAACACATTCATAAAACGGTAGAGCGCGGCAATCAAGTCGAATAACCGTACTGTAAGAGCTTAAAGGCGCCGTCGGACGGGTAAAAAAGGTCACCGAGCAGTCTAAACAGGAATCAAACTCATTAATTCCCGTCTCAATTTCTATGGGACGGAGTGCGTCGGAAACGGCAATCAAAAGACGGTTTTCCCCGCCGATCGACAAAATCCCGTGCAACGGCATCCAGCGCGCAAGCTCGCTAGAGGTGCGGCGCGGCGCCCAGTTAGGCTGAATAGAATGGTCGTCGCGTATAGAGGGGCTCCAGGTTGAATAGCAATCCACCGCAGGAAATTTCCAGGACACCTTAATTCTTTCAGGTGTCTCGGCTTTGTCAAAAACAGCGGTAAGCTCTGCCTCGGTTATACCGCCCGTTTCACTGACTTCAATATTTATCCGGGCGTTTTCATTTCCGCCGCTTACATTAAAATTCATAGTTTCCTCCAAATATTAGTTTCTTAGAGCAATTTCTTCAGAAATATTGACGACAAATTCGCTCATCTGCTGAAAAATCGTCACACAAAGCAGTAAAAGGAACAAAATTACCGCAATCGCAATAAATATTACGATAATCGCAAGCAGGGTCTTTCCGCTTGAATACTGATGCACCACGGCGGTTCCCGCAAAGATCAAAAACGCCATCCAGATATACGTAAGCATTGTTAAAATGCTGTAAAGCGCCGCTTCGTCCAGAGTAATAACATTGCTTATAATTATCAAAGCAGGCATAAACAAAAGCAAAGGAGTAAGCGAATAGCAGGTATACATATAAATCCGTTTCATATTGCCCGAGCCGTTCATCAGCGATGTGACCGACCAGTTAGCCACGCACCAAAGCGCCGCGGGAACCAAAATCCCCGCGCACCCGCGCAGAAAAAGATTATCCGTCGCCGCTTTATTCCCCGAAACAAGGTAACCCGATACAGCCTGCATAAGCAAATTAAGAACAACTACCGCCGCTAAAATAACGGTCGCTCCGCCGAGACTTCCTCGGCTTTCAAAGGACATATCCCAAAAGCCGTCGAACGGATGGCGCATTATATAAAAGCCGTAGCCCGCTTTATTTAAAAGCTCGCGCGTTTTGCTTTCCTTTTTCACCTTTTTGGTTTTTTTATTTAAAAGCCGCTTTGCGGCGAAAATAAGTACGGCGACCAAAATAATACCTGCAATTACGGGTGCCGCAAAGCGTGAGCCTAACTCGTTGCGATAGAGCGAAAAGGCTTTTGAATAGCCCTCGGTATCGTCTGCAAATCGGAAAAGCTTCATTGCCGTGCGGTAGTCCTTATCCCTTAACGCCTGACGCGCCTTTCCGCTGTATGCTATCTGACAACCCGAGTTAAGCGAAAGAACGTCGTTCCACGCCGCCGCTGAGCCTTCATAGTCTCCCGATTTTTCACAAACCGCAGCTGTTACTATCGCCGCGGCGTATTCATTTCTTTTGAAGAGCTTGACAGAGCCGCTTTTCGCGTCAAGCACGGCGATATTGTCCCCGTAATAGCAAAGCGCCTCAGGTGTGCCTAAATCGGAAATACTGTCTCCCTTTTTGCCGAATTCAAACAGCAGGTTACCGTCCTTATCATAGGTGAAAACACGGCACCGCGTGCTGTCTAAAACGCTGTAAATACCGTCCTTGTAAACGGCAATTTCGGTAAGCTTTGACGCCATGGTTTCTCTTGTAACCGTATCGTCAAAAAGCACATCCCCCATAGGAGGAATATTACCGTTTCTAAGCAGAACATCGCTCCCCTTAGGGTTAAGCCGTCTTACGGGAGCTAACTGCTTGCTTTTGCTTGAAAGAAAGCTGCGCATCTCGCTGTCGGTATTGGTTGAGACGGTGGTATATATAAACCCTTCCTCATCAATATCCATACCGCTGTATTCCGTAGGAATAAAAAGGAGCATTTTTGAAAGCTGTTCCTTTGTTGAAACGGAGCGCCAAAGCAACTCTGAAAAGCTCGGCACTACGGGAACAGAGCCGTAAAAACCGTAAAAAGAGCCGTCAAGACCGAGCTGATAAATTCCGTTGGTGTCGTCTCTTGAAAGCACATAAAGGCGTTCTGCGCTGTCAACCGAAATCTTTATCGGAACAAACGCCGAGTCTGAAAGCGTCACCTTTGAATCGGGGGCTGAAACAACCGCTGTCAGCTGACCGTCCGCGTCGGTTTTAACTATGCGACCGTTTTCTGTATCGGCGATATAAACAGACCCGTTTTGAGAAACGAAAAAGCCATCGGGCGCGGAAAGTCCGATATTGTCCGCAATTACCTTCTTAAGCTCACCCGTATCCGAAAGAATAATAACCCGTCCGCCCGCTTTATCCAAAAGATAAAACTGTCCTGCACTGTATTTAATATCGGATATTTCACAAGCACCGACAACGCCAAGCGTTTTAGCGCTTATCTCCCTGTCAAAGGAATATGCCGCGGGTGCCGAAGTTACAGTTTCCTTTCCGAAGTAGGAGTATGAATCAAGTGAGGAATCGTAATATGCCGATGCGGCAAAGGGAAAAGCCGCGGTAATAAGTAAAAACATTCCTAAAAATAACGCTGTTTTTTTGTAAAGCTTCATTGAATGCACCTCAATCCTTCATACCCGAGGTCGCCATCGTCTGCAATACGTTTGACTGCGCGAACAGGAAGACCGCGATAGGCGGCAAAATAAGTAGCAACGAAACCGCCGAGGAAACGCCCGTTCTTGATATACCGCTTGTAATAATATTGTTAAGCGCAGTGGGCAGAGTCTTTAATTTTTCATCAAATATGTAACTGCCACCCGTGCTGTTCCAGATTCCCTGAAAGGAATAAATAAGCAAAGTCATTATCGCAGGCTTTACAAGGGGCAGGCAAATGCTGAAAAATATGCGGTTCTCGCCCGCTCCGTCAAGCCGAGCCGCCTCAAGCAAAGTATCGGGAATCATCTGATCCATAAACTGCTTCATTAAAAACAGACCCAAGGAGGACGGAAGGAGCGGCAAAATCAGCGCCCAGACCGTGTTTATCATATGAAGCTTTGTGATAATAATATAATTCGGTATACCCGTAACTACCGTTGAAAACAAAAGAGAAAGAACAACCGTATGAAACAGAATATTTTTACCCGGAAAATCGTGCTTTGAAAGCACGTATGCCGCCATAGAGGAAAAGATTATATTTCCGAAAGTGCCTATTACCGTGACTGCAAGCGAATTGAAAACATACCTTGAAAAAGGCAGCCACGAATCGCCAAGAAGCGAGGATAAATCCTTGAAGTTATCAAGTGTAGGATTCATCGGAAAAAGCTTAGGCGGGAAGATAAACAGCTCGCTTAACGGTTTAAAAGCGCTTGACACAACAAACACCAGCGGCAGAAGCATAAACAGGGCGATAATAAGCAGGAAAATAAATGTTCCTATATTTCCGCCGATGCTTCGGTACGCCTTAGCGCCGACCTTACTTTTCATAGCTTCCTCACCTTCCTACATTTTTAAGTAAGAGCTTTATAAGCTCGTTGCAGGCTATCATAGCCAAGAACAAGAGCGTCGCAATAGCGCAGGCATAGCCGAACTCATATTTTACAGTAGCGTAATCGGTCATATGATTTACAAGGGTATGAACGGCGTATTCAGTGCTCGGATTTCCGCAAAGCATTGCTCCGACATTGCCTACCGTAAACGCACCTGTAATCGACATAACCGCACCGAACATCAGCTGAGGCTTTAACTGCGGCAGGGTTATAAACCAAAGCTCCTGCCAGCGGTTTCTTATACCGTCAATACAGCCCGCCTCAAAAAGCGCGTGGTCAAGCCCTTGAAGTCCCGCAACAAAGGAAAGAAACTGCGTGCCCATACTCATCCACATAGTAACGATGATTACCACCGTCATCATATATTTGGTGTCGAACAGGAAGTATATCGGCTCGGAGATAAGGCCCCAGTTAAGAAGGAGAGAGTTGATATATCCGAACTGGTCTCCCGAAAAAAGGAGCTGCCAGATGATAAAGGCGTTTCCCGAAATCGACGGAGCGTAAATGAAGAAGACAAGCGCAGTCCTAAGCTTTGGCGACAGCTCATTAAGCGCCCACGCGAGAATCAACGCACCGATATAGCTGAAGGGTCCTACTACTATAGCCATAGTAAGCGTGTTAACCGTCGCTTTTGTAAAAACGGTATCCGAGAAGAAAAGGGCAGTGTAATTTGCAATTCCGACAAACTGCGGCGGCTGAGTAAGGTTGTAGCTTGTAAAGCTTAATATAATCGCCATAACCACGGGAGCTATTACAAAAATTCCGAAAAGAATGAAGAACGGAGCTAAATAAAGATAGCAAAACTTGTTCTTGCGTATCGTCTTAAAAATATTTTTCATTCCGCCGTCTCCAATCCGAATTCTTTTCGTTTTCTTGTAAGCTCCGCATTAATAACATCGGTATATTCAAGAACCGTCTGACGCACATCGTCGCCATCGTTCTTTACCGCGCGGTAAATATTGTCTATATGTCTTGACAGGAAATATCCGCCCGGAACCTGCTGTACTCCGACAGCCTTATCGCGCTGAACATTTATCTGCTGTAGGGTGGATTTTTTAAAGGAAAGTTGGTTAAACGCCGCAACATTTGCGGTGCTGAACCTTGCCGACGCGCCCTGCAGATTTTCTATCGCCATGGCGTAGTCGTACTGCTCCTCCTCGTCTGTAAACCATTTCAAAAACTCCCACGCCTCGTCGGGTCGCTCGCTCTGATTTAATATAAACGCGGAGCTGACGGCGCTTACACTGTATCCGCAGCCGTCTGTATTGTCGCCCGACGGAACAGGATACATATTCCACATTCCGTTAATTTCGGGCGCGGAGACCTGAAGCGTGTTATAAACGGTGAAATCGGCAATTCCTATCGGAATATCTCCGATTCTGAAACGGTTTACAAAGTTGTAATCAACAATGCAGGAATAATCGGTATAAAGCTTAGTCCAGTTTTCAAAGGCGTCCAACGCCTCGTCGGTATCAAGCATAACGGTTTTTCCGCCATCTCTGTAAAGCTCCCGCTGATTTTGGAAAAGGATCAGCGCAAAGCTGTATACATTAGCATTGGACGGAACCGGGAAACCGAATTCCATATTGTTCTGCTGTAAGAACGGCAAAATACGGTAAACCCCTTCCCAGGTTTTCGGGATTTCAAAGCCCAGCTCTTCAAAAACGTCTTCCCTTACATACATCATTAAAAAGGTTTGGGTAACAGGAAGAGCGTATGAACCGCCGCTGTATCGGAACGGAACAAGCGCACCCTCACTAAAGCGCTTAGAAACCGTTTCGTAGTCGTCGAAATCGCTTAAGTTAACAAGCGCTCCGCGCGAGGCAAAGTTTACAGGGTCGGTTTCACTGCCGAACAAATAAACGTCAGGGGCTATACCTGCGGAAATCGATTCAAGAAGTCCTCCCGCGACAAGCTTCAGGTTAACGGGAATACCTGTTTTAGCGGTAAAGCCGTTGTCAATTTGTCCCTTTAAAATTTGGTATTGATCACGTCCCTGCGTAAGCCATACTGTCATTGCCTCGTCCGAGGAGTAAACCGAGCCGATTACGCCGTAATCCTCTGCAAAGGAGCTTAAAAATTGTTTTGCAGAGAAAGAAAGGCGGGACAAAAAGCCGTTGTTTGCTTTAGATGGACTTTGATTAGCAGGCAAAAATTCAAAATAATCTATACACAGCGGCTGAGAGGTTTTTTCCTGTAACCAAGAGCCAAAAGCTGTAATATTGCTCTGGAAAACCGACATTGACGCGGGAATTGACTCGGGTTCCTTTAAAAATTTCTTTAACTGCCAGATAAGCTTGGTGATAGAGGCGGAATCCTCGCCTGAGCTTTGACCGTATAAAAGGCTGAAAATCCCCTCCAAGACCTCTGTTTCGCTTTTCATAACCTCAAGCACATCGGGCATTTTCTTTTCAATCTGGTAATCACGGTATTTATCGGGATTAGCGCCCGTCTGCATAATCAGCTTGCGGTAAATTGCGTTAAGCTCATAAAGCGCCTGCTGTGCCAAATTGACTATCTCAGAATCCTCTCCCAAGGTGACATCAAGCGAAATAGTGTGTATTCCCTCTTCAAGATAAACCGTGACGGGAGTTCCGTCCCCTTCCCGCAGATTTAAAATCTGCCAATCCTTATCGTAATCAAATCTTAAATCGGCAAGAGTTTGGTCTGGCACCTTGCCGTCTATCAAAAGTGTTCTGTGTGAAGCCCTGCCGCTCAGGTAATTCTGACGGTAGCGCACGGCAAAGGAATAGTTGCCGCTCTTTTTGACCTCAAACTGCCATACAACCCTTTGACCTATGCGTGACCAACCGTTTCCGCCCAAGGCGTTCCATACCTGAATACCGTCAAAGGCAGGCTCCGTCGCCGAAGAGGTGCGATCGCATACCTCCGCAACAGAGGTATCACTGCGGTAAAGCGGATATTCCGCCTGAACCTTAAAGGCTGAAGCTTCGTCTTCCCCGCTTTCGTTTGACTTAACATCTTCGGTACTGTCCTTTGGAATAATAGCAACGCTTAGAAGCTCCGCACCGCCCTCATCAAACCGAATAGAAAGTGTGTTCTTTCCGTCCCTCGCCGCAAATGCTAGCGCCTGCCTGTGGTAGCCTGTGGCATCGTAAAGCCCTGCGGTTATTTCCGCCGTAGAAAGAGAAAGCCCGGGTGTGTACTGATTACCGCGCTCGTCCGTCTCGGGCTCTCCGCTCTCATAATAAAGAGGCAAAGAAATCCCGGACGCCTCGTTATAGGGAATCTCACCGTCCAAAAGAACGGTAATTTCAGGCGCGGAAGAGCCGCTTTTATCGGCGCGGTAATTAAGCTCAATTTCATACAAGCCCTTTTCCGCTTCAAATGCTGCGGTGAAGGTATCTCCCGCCGTATAAGCCTTCCCTGCTGAAAAAGTGATTTTTTCTTTTATGGCTTCAAGGGTAGAATTATCCTTCAAATAAGCGTCATAATTGCTTTCACTTTTCTTATAGACTATCTTTTCATACAGCTCGTCTACGCTTTGAACGGCGCTTACTGTTTTATCTTTTTTAGGAAAATTAATGTAGGTTATAACCGCCGCTATCGCCAGAATGACCGCCGTGACGGATATAACTCTTTTTTTCTTAGTCATCGCGTTTCCTCCGTATCAGCCGACAAGTCCGCTTGTTTCAACGCTTTCAACAAGACTGCGCTTTGTGAAAATAAACAGAACAACAAGAGGTATGGCATATAAAACAATGCTTGTGTTTTTAAGAATCGACCTGAAATAAAAATCCGATTGTTCTACACCCGGTAAGAGTGACATATCGTTCTGGATATTTGAAAGGCGCGTCCATATAAACTCGGTGTCGGGAAGAAAAATGTTGGTATATGTTGGATCGGTCCAGCGGAAAACAAATATAAACAAAAAACAGGTCGCGGCAATCGACATAGCACCGGGGAGCATTATGGAAACAAATACACGAAAGCTACCCGCGCCGTCTATTTCGGCGGCTTCTTCAAGCTCCTTGGGGTATGCTTTAAAATGCTGTCTTAATATATAAATAACCAAGCCGTTTTTAACTCCCAGCGCACAAACCGACATCAAAAACAAGGGAAGCGGAGTGCCCAAGAGATTCCAATGAAAGGGACCGTAATCCTGCAAGGAAAGGTAAAACGGCGTGAAATAAATACTGCTCGGAATAAGGAGCGTCATAATGACGCAGCCGAATAAAATCCCGTTTCCCTTAAATTTAAAACGGGCAAAGCCGTATGCTACAAGCATACACGACACAATTTCCAAAAGACACAGCGGGATATTAAGCGCAAGCGAACGCAGAAGCGTCTGCCCGTATTGCAGAAAGATAGCCGCCGTTTTATAGTTTTCAAGGGTGGGTGAAAGGGATAAATACCGTACTGCGGAATTGGTGAAATCCGAGGTCTGCATAAGTGAAATCATTACGGTAACAAAAATAGGATAAAGGATTAAAAAGCTAAGTCCGATAAGTATAAAATAACGGAATAAGGCGGAGGGTACATTTTTCAACTGTTTAATTTTCATCGTTTACTCCCCCTCACTTATAGTGCCGTGAAAACAGATTCACAAGCCCGACAAAAACTCCGAGAATAACCAGAATAATCGCAAAATACATCCACGCGAGCGACGCGGCGTATCCGAAGTCAAACTTAGAATAGTTGTAGACATTTATGCTTTGCATAATTTTATTGTTGTTGTTTACAAAAGAATCTATAACCGTATATGTAAGATTAACGACGAATTGCGGCAAAATCATAGGTAAGGTTATTTTCCAAAAGCTCTCCCACGCGGTCGCACCCTCAATAGACGAAGCCTCGTAAAGCGAGGGAGAAATCGACTTAAGCCCCATTGTAAACACCAAAATCTGAATACCCGAGGAATTTACAATTTCGAGAATATTTCCTATCGCCTGCATAATATAGTTGACCAAAGCCACGGGAATATTTAGACTTATAAGCAGAGCGCTCATACTTGAGGTATCAAAGGAGCTGACGGCTTCCTCAGAGACCGTGGGAGCGCTTACTATTGCTGTGCGGACAAGGTCGTTTTCAAAAAGCTCGGGTATTATTCCCGATGAGACTATTACGGGAATAAAAAATATTATCTGAAAAAACGCGCGCCCGGGGAAATTTTTGTTTAGGAATACGGCGACTATCATACTGAAAACAAGTATAACGGGAACCGAAAGCGCCATATCCCTAACCGCGGACAGGAGCAGCTGTCGGTACTCTACGTCTTCAAAGAGGGCGCGTCGGTAATTTGCAAGCCCTGAAAAGTTCAGATGCACCTGTCCGTCGAACAAAAGATCGTTAAAGCTGTAAATAAAAGACTGTATCATCGGAAAAAGCACAAGGAAAATAAATCCCAAAGCAAAGGGAGCTACATAAAGATACCCCTTGTTGTCGCGCCTTGTCGCTAACACACTTTTACTTTTCCGATTTGCAAATCTCATAGCTTTTACACCTCAAATATTAAAATCCGATTACTTAAACTGATATGCCTTGATATAATCAGTTTTCATTTGATATGGATAATCCGTAGGATCGTAGGTTCCTCCCCAGCCGTCCTTATATTCGGGAGCCAGCTGAATAAGCAGTCTCATTCCCGCAGAGCCTTTTGCAACTCCGTCGCCCTCGTAGACGCGCGCCAGCTCGCCGTCATAATACCAATAAATCGCGCTGTCGGTCCAAACAGCCGAATAGTTATGATAACCCTTTTGAATATCCTCGGCAGGAAGCTTATCGTCGCCCGAGGAGCAAAGGTAGTTCGGATTCCACGCGAACCAGTGAAGCGCCGCCGACCAGCGGTTTTTCCAGGTTCCGAAATACTCGACAATATCTATTTCACCGTTGCTTTGAGAAGGCATTGCAGGGTTTTTAATGTAACGGTCGCCGTCGGTTGTCATCATCCAGAAGGCGGCGTTTCCGTTACCGTTTTTCGGCATATCGATACGCGCCGTAAAACAACCGTAAGCCTGCTTGAACTCCTTGGTCATCATTTCATAGCGTTTCTGACCCTCGCCGTTTACCGTGAATACAAGATTTCCGTTTTCAACAACACCCATAACATCTTTATCGCTCGCAGGAATCCAGACATCGGTATTAAGCGTGTTAAAATCGTCAAAAAAGGTAGGGTTATCGGTATACTGCTTAAAATTAAAGGTATATGCTCCCTTTTTAAGCTTGTTGCTTTTAAGAGTCGCCGTCACGGTAAGTGCCTTGCCCGATTTGCGAAGCGCCCACGGAACAGTAATCTTATTTCCGTTTATCTTTACGGAGCTGTCGTTTGTGCTAAGCGTATAATTTCCGTCAAAAATATTGTTGCCCAACTTATCGGTTAAGATAAACTCATATGTCGCGTCCATTTCGGCAACGCCGGGATGATTCTGCTTAGGTCTTAACATCAGATAATTCACTCCCTGAGCCGCCGTCATAGCTTTAAACCCAACCGACGTAACGTCAGAGCTCGCTGTGTCACTCGGCGTATAGGATATATCCGAGCTTATCTGCTGTGTACTCTGTGCGGAAGATACCTCCTCGTCAGAGGAAGTATCCTCCCCGCTGCTTTCCGATGAGGAACTAATATTTGAAGACGTATTTTTTTTCGATTTAGAGGCAGTCTGCCGCTCATCACCGCAGCCGCAGAGTGAGAATAATAGGATTAAGCTTAAAAATGAAGCAGTAAGCTTTAAATATTTATTCATTGCATTTCCTCCGCGTTTATTTCCAGAAATCCTTGATTTTACCGTTAATAACATTCTGAACCGAATGAATAGCCTCCTGCGGAGTCTTGCTGCCCGCCGCAACCCTGCGGAAGTCCTCTGTATCTACATCACAAGCAATGGCAAAATCGCGGGTATACTCTTTATTCCACAGGTGCTTTTTTACAGCGTCATAGGTTGCTTTAACGCTCGGGTCGCTTAATGTATCAAATATGGACTGCTTTCTGTGCTGAACATTGTATGCCTCTCTTACCGACCAGAAGAGAATTACGTCCTCAGGATTCTTTACTCCCGCAGGCATAACTGTTGCTGAGGAAGTGTAGGAAACGGTCTGCTTTGTTGTGTCGGGTCCGTGCGGGAAAACGACAGCACCGACGGTAAAGTTTGCGGTTTTAAGTGTGGACATCTGGCTTTCGTCTACGATTGCCATTGCCGCCTTGCCTTCCTTGAAGACATTCACGCCCTCTGTCCAGGAATATTTGGTGCAGTCATACATATATCCGTTTTCGGTGTTCCATTTTCTCAGCGTCTGCAAAGCGTTTACCGCAGGAGCACTGGTAAGCGTGTTTTTAAGCGTCTTTGTGTCGCCTTCACGGCTGATAATAGCTACTCCGTTCATATTAATAAGAAGCTCCGCAAGACCGCCTAAATCATATTTCGGAGCTAAGCCGTAGCGCAGAACGTTTCCACCCGCATCGACCTTAGCCGCCTTTGTTATAACATCATAAATTGAATCCCAGGTAAGCTTTCCCTGCCGGCTTAAGGAATAAAGATCTGTCCAGCCGTTCTTTGTAAACATATCCTTGTTGTATACAAGCATATCACGGCGGGAAGCCTGCGCGGTCATACCGTAAATATGACCGTTTAGGGTGGACTCTGCTATTGCCGCGGGATTCCAGATGCTGTCTTTACTGTCAAAGGTAGAAACAGTATCAAGCGCAGTAAGCATATTCTTATTTGCAAGCGAGAGAGTATCGGTGTCTCTCGGTACAAAAAGGTCGCATATAGGATTACCCGACAGTATTGAGGTATAAAGCGGCTTATAGTCGGTAAGCTTTTTCTCTACCATATTGCAGTTAAAGAGCTTTTCTACCTCTAAAATCAGCTTATCCTCCTCGGTTCCCGCCTGTGTCGCGTCCCACCAGCCGACAACCGTAATCTTTCTGCCCTTGAGGTTTTTATATTTGCTTTTCAAATTCTGACCTGCAATAGAGCCTGACGGAGTAGTCGAAGAATTGCCCGAAACCGTACCTGACGAAGAGGTGTTATCAGCCACGGAGGAATTGTCCTTATCCTTTCCAACGTTAACAACCTCGGATTCGTAAACCCAGTATTCGCTGCTTGTATCATCCGACGGTTTTTTCTTACAGCCGACGCAGCCTGCAACAATTGCAAGCACCGATACTACTGCAAAGGTTTTTCTTAAAATTTTCATTTCAAACCACTCCTATTCTGATTTTTCTTCTTTTTATTAATAACTAAAATAACAAGTATCACGGCGGCAACCGCAACAACTGTACAAACCGCAATAACTATCGGAACAAAGTTAAAGCCTTCCTCTGCCGAAGCCCCCGGTTTCTTTACAAGACGCTTCTTTTTGATAATAACCGTTTGTGTTTCGGTTTCATCATCAGCGGAGTTACCGTCCGAATTGGAATTTAGATTTTTGTTATTGCTGAGATTCGTATTGCCTTCTTGCGAAACGTTTAACGGATTATCGTAAGGCTCGCCGATTATTACAATTTTGTATTCGTCTACAATATAGCCGTCCTGCATAAGGGTTAATGTCATATCCGCAGTCAGAATCACATCTTCGGTTTGTGAACGTCCGTCCGCGTCCTTAACCATAACGCTCATATCAAGCGCGTCAAATTTTAAGCCTGCCAACAGTTCCCACAGATAGGTTCTGTACGGAACGGTGAGTGTAAGATTTTTATGATCAACGTTGCCTTTAAACAGCCTTCCATCTATTTGGAAGGAATAACTTACGGTTTCCTCGGGTTCAACAACAGGATCGGGCTCGTCGGGTGCTAAATTGGAATAGAAACGGAAGGCGGAAAGATAAATATCATCGTTTACCTCTTGAATACCGCGAATCTGTATATATTGGATTTTACTTAAATCAAGCCCCATAGCATACAAATACGAAAGCGGAATCTGAACCTTCATATATCCGTCGGGTCGCGCCTTATCAGCGTGATACACAACCTTAAGCGGAATGTTCCTGCGGGAATTACCCGTAGATTCCACATTAAACGGTATACACAGACCGTCGGTTTCAGACTTGATATAAAACTCAAGATACCCTGTTTCCATCCATTCGCTCATATCGTCCTGTGCTAAGGTATGGTCATTACGATGGTAAAAGCCGAGAGAATACTCATCACCGAAATTTTCCGTTTTAAAACCGATAAACCAAGGCGATTCACCCTTAAACTGTTCAAACCAAGCAAGCGACCAGCCTACCTTGCTCTTGTCGTTTTCGTCATATATTTCCTCCCACGGGCTTACGTCCCCGTCGGGGTCGCCTATAATTCCTATCTGCTTGTGCGATTCTCCCATCGTGTAATCGCTTATATCCCATACCTCCTCAAAAAGCTCGGTAAAGCTCTTCTGAGCGGTAGATTTGCTCCATATTTCACATTCCGAAATATAAACAACATCGTCCTTCGACGCGTCCTTCAAACGGAATGTGATTCGGTCAGGTGCTTTTTCTAAGAGACTGCTTACCTGTACTCGGTAGAAGCTCCATTTATTGCTTAGCGTGACGGTTTTTATCGCACTGCCGTCCGAGGAAAGTATTTCAAGCTTTCGTTCGGCGGCTGAATCGGATTTTGCAAAAAACGTAAGCTCGCTGTCATTTGAAATATCGGTATACAGTCTGTTGGAATTTCCGTAAACAGTAATATTTCCGATATTTTCGTCGAAGGTGAACTTCCACGCGGCGCACTTGCCGTCTGCCGACACAATCTCGGTCTCGCCCGAAAAAACAGGCGGGGTTTCCATATGCTCCGCAGCAATCGGCTCCGCTTGGAATAGGACCTGCATTTTATCGCTTTTCTTTACAAAGGATGCCGTTACGGTTATATCGTCGTCGGGCATATTGAAATACGCCTTATCGCCGCGCACATCGTCCACCGCGGTACGGCTTCCGTCCGATTTTACTATAAATATCTGACTTAAGCGGTAGCCGTCGGCTATGTTAAGATTAACAGCTATCTGCATATTCGGCTTTGCAATTCTTTTGCTTAAGGTAATACTTCCGCCCTCGCAAGGCTCGGTACCGTTTGTTACGGTATGATCCGAATAATTGCTGCTGTACGCACTTTGAGCGTCAAAAGCTGCAAGCAGCGCAAAGTAATCCTTATTTCCGTTTGCGTCCTCGCCGACCGACTCGCACGCCGTGTTCCAGTCGTAGCTGCCGTTGGGTGTATAGCCGCTGTCGGCTAAGTATTGATTGATTTCAAGTCTGTAGGACTCGCGCAGTACAAGACTCATTCCGCGTATATCCACCGTCACAGGGTTTTCGTTACTCGGCTGATCCGCCGCGTTATCGCTTTCCGCTCCTATGCGGAACAGTCCGTCCGCCCAGTGACCGAATATTTCGTCACATACATTATCTGCGGTATCAGGGTCAAGGTTTGAAAAGGTGTAGGTGTGCCAGTTGTTCCTGTCGCTGTTAAGCGGGTCGTCCCTATCGATAATTCCGAACTGCGCATCACCGTATTCCGCCCACACAGGAGCCATACCCACTTTATATTGCGGTTTTGCGTCACTGCTGTCGGTTCGGCGCGCCTCAAAGCTCATTGCAAGATACGGAAGCAGCACTTTTGTCATATTAATATCCGAAAGCCAAGGAATCCCCGAAAAAGCGCCTGCTCCCGATTTAATCGCGGCGGTGCCGCCCTCGCCGTTGCCGTTTACCGCGCCGTTTTTATTGAACACAATTTCATAATAGGATTTATCATCGTCAACAGCGGTTACAGAACCTACCGTCTGCTTATTAAACCATAGGTAGGACTCTGTAGGATTAGTGTAAATAATATCATCCTTGCCGATAAAGCGGTCGGCGTTAGCGTCCCAAACCACATATTTTATGTCATCGGTATTATCATCTTCGGTAAATACCGCGGAGACCGTGACCTTAGAGGTCGGCATTACAAAGTCAAATGTATTAATTCCCGCACGCTTCGCCGCAACATTATTGCCGTCCGCGTCCTTAACGGTAAGCTTTTCAAGCTTATAGCCGTCATTGGGAGCTACCGTCACTGTAACCTTGTTGCCTGATTTTTCATATGTCTTTGACAGTAAAACGCTTCCGTTCGGATCCTCACAGGCGTTAACAATAGAGCTGGTAACAATATTCGAGCTGTATTCGCTTTCCCCGTCAAATGCCGCAAGTATCGCAAAATAATCATTTTTACCGCCCGAGTCCTTCGGCAAATCGGGAAGAGGATCGTTTTCACTCCAAAAATATGTAGTAAAATTCTTTTTCTTGTCTATGTTTGCTACCTCTGACAGAGCGGTATTGATATTTTCATGGTTGCTTTCCTTAATCTCCAAACGGAAATTGCGAATTTTAACGGTAAGCGCCGCATTGCCAAGACCCGACACCTGAAAAAATACGTCGCCCTGCGTCCACTTGTCCGCCATTTCCGCCGCGTCCGCAATGCTGTTTATTTTAACCGAACGCGAAATCCATTCGTTCTTTTCGGTTACAGTAAATCTGTCAAAAACACCGCAGTTGCTCTGGGGATTTTCCGCCCAAGGGTCCATATACTGATGCATAGGCGATACGGTTAATGTAATATCCCGTCCCTGCGCGTCTTCAACATAAACGTCATATGACACATATACATAATCCTTTATCGCACGCAGGATTTCAGGATACTGAAGCCACCCCATATATCCTGACGATATATTACCCGGTATTGCGTTAGGACCGCCGTTATTGCACATAAAACCGTTTTCGATAAGCACCTTATCATGGTCAAAAGCGGAATCAAAGTCAAACACATAGCAGGGTGTTTCTTCACCCTCATACTTTATGCTGCTTGTACCGCATATTCTGTCCTTACCGAATGACCATGAATAATCGGTGCCCGACGGATAAGCGTCAGCTCCGTCTGTCTCGGAAACATTTCGCGGATTAGCGTCAAAAATAACATATCGCTTATCCGTTGTTTGTGCCGCTGAAAGTATTGCTAAAGGAAGTCCCGCAAGCAATATTGCAAAAGCAAGACAGCAACAAACGCCTCTTTTCCACAATTTCATTGACCATACCTCCATTATAATTTAGAAGAAATTGGTATTTTTGCAATATTATATCTTTTTTCGATATAATTGTTTATACTTATATTACTACACTTTGCCCTAATTGTCAATACGTTTTCAATAATTTCTTATGAGAATTTATATATCCTTTTGAAATGCTTATTCGCAATATTTTTGAACGGCTGTTAAAATTGCACCTATAACCGTAAAATCGTCATTGTTCTTCGACAAAATAATTTTGCTCGCCGCATTGCCTGAGTACTTCCGAATAACCATAAGCAGCTCCTCCTTGTACAAATAGGAATACTCCGAATCTATTCCCGCCAAAACAACGATTTCGGGATTTAATACATTAATGCAGTTAGAAACCGCCGCTCCGAGCCGCTTTCCGAACAGCTTAAACGCATTTAGTGGCTCCTCTTCCCCGCTTTTTGCCTTTTCGATCAGCTCCTCAAAGGTGTTAACACCGCTTTCAGGGTGATCTTCAATAAATTCAGACAAAATATTATCTTCGGTTATACAGCGTTCCAATATAACAGGCTCAGAATTTTTAAATGACGGCACAAGCGAAAGACCTATTTCTCCCGAGGCTCCGCTATATCCTAAATATATTTCGCCGTTCATCAAAAACGAGGCGTTTATACCGATGTCTTTAGAATAATAAACAAGCATTGCATTTGAAGAATTTTTAACCGTGTTCCCAAGGACACTCTCCGCCTTCATAACCGCGAAATTATCGTGAACCACAGTAACCGGCAGACCGTATTTCTCTTCAAAAATTTGTTTGAGCGGAACATTACGCCAGTTTTCAATATCATAAATACAGGTCGATGTACCTGTGTTTATATCAACATATCCCTGAGCCGCAAACGCAAGCGCCGCAATATTCTCTTTACCGTAAAACGTCATCATACTGTCAATGGTAAAAATAATCTTTTCCATCACCTCATCATAGGTTCTGACTAACGGAAAGGATTTCTTGCTGATAATTTTAGCCGTCAGGTCGCCTATTGCAATCCTAATAAACGCAATATTGACGTCCACACCTATAATAAGATGGCTTTTGGGATTTACCGTCAGCATTTCAGGGCATCTGCCCACTCCCATATTACGCTTACCGCTGACGCACAAATACTTTTCGTCTGTTAATTCCGAGGTAAGCTGTGAAACCGTGCTCCAGCTTAAACCGAGTATTCTCTGTAAATCGCGCTTTGAAATTTCGCCGTTTTCCCTAACCGACGCCAAGATTTTCTTTTTATTTCGTATTTTTAAGTCCGCTTTACTGTCCATTTACATTTTTCCCCGCAATATCGTTGGTAATTTGTCATTAATTATAACACGATAATACATTATATTTCAAGAATTTTTCCTGTAATTTTTGAAAATAAATACATTTTGGTATTTCTTTGTTTATGCGGTTCAATTTTTGACCGCAAAAATGACTTTACTTTTCTCTGAATCCGAATTAATATACAGGCGAAGGAAAACCTTGAACGGTGGCTTGTTCATAAAGTATTTTTTCTTCCCTCTGCTGACAAATAAATTAAATTATCATTGTTCAAATATCTCTTTTTTTCTTCAATAGAAATTTGATTCAAAAATTTAATTAGCTATATCAAGTGAGTTTAAAATGCTATTAACATACATAAATACACATTTAGATGAAAAGCAAACACTTGATTCTTTATACAAAATGTTCCGCATAAATAAGAACCAAATAGAGAGCTTGTTTAGAGAGTTTCTAAACATCACATTCTATGATTATCTGAAAAATATAAAATCGTTAAACACTTCACTATATGCCCAATAACGTATAGGTCTAATACCTAATTTTGCAAGAATATCTCTATATGTTCTAAATCGCTCTATGAAGGTTCTTTCTGAATTTTGTACTTTTATCTCTCTCCGAAACTGTAATGAATTGTGCGTAGATGTGTAATACTCGCTATTTAAAACTCGTATTTCCTCATTGACCTTTTTTGTTCCAACACCTATAAAATAGTTTATTAGAAATACTATGGGAACTATCGCAATACAATATAACGTCATATTTACACTAATACGAAACGACAAATACAATGTTCCTATAAGCATCACAAAGTTTGATATATAATTCACTACCTGCTCTCTAATAAAATTTCCCAATGAATCTACATCGTCCATCAGTCTCATTTTTAGTTCTCCTGCGTTTTTCCTTTCAATAAGCGAAAAAGGAGCTCTACAAAATTTTGTGAAAACATCATTTCTTATCGCATATGTAAATTTATTTAATATACGATTCCCCAAAACAAGTGACATCCCGTCAACAAATAAGGCATATCCGAATATTGCGTCCAATGACCAGTGTTCATTTTTAAATTGCTTCACAACATATTCTAAAAACGGAGCCGTTTTAAAAACGCGGTATCTACGGGTTGAATGTTCTCGGTTTTTAAGATAAACCGATTTGCCTTGATCTGCTTTATACCGTTTTACTTTACCGTTATACAATGTGACTGTTCCGCGTTCGACCTCGTCTTTAATAGTGTTATACGCTCGTCCGAGATGTTTCGCTATTTTGTATATCGACCGGCCGTCTTTCAAACGCACTTCAATTTCGTACCGTTCTTCGTTTAAAAGATGTTGCCCTTTTCTGTGTTCTGTGGTATAATTCGGATTGTCCATAGGAATGATCCTTTCGGAATTGTTATAGCAAACTAATTCTACCACAGGTTCGTCACTATGGACCTATTTTTTTATTTCAACTTCATTTTACAACGCGCGTTTTTTTAAAAGAACATGATGTTTTAGAAAACACATAGTCATAACCTTCGGTGGCGTTGTCAAACACTCCGGATTGTGATATAATTATTAAGTAATCAGTTAATCCGGAGGACAAGCTTATGGCGGCAAAAGACCGAACCTTATATGTTTTAAAATATCTTTGGGAGAACAGCGACGAGGAACATCCCGCAACTGTTTCGGATATTCTCTCTGCCCTCGCAAGTGAGGATATTAAGGTCGAGCGCCACGCTCTTATGTCGGATATAGAACAGCTTACAGAGTTCGGAATAGATATAGTCTGCGTGAAAAGCTCTCCGAACAAATACTTTATCTGGCAGCGCACCTTTGAACTGCCGGAGCTGAAGCTACTTGTGAATGCGGTCGAGTCCTCCCGCTTTATTTCCGCTGCGTAAAGCGGCAGGCTTGTCGGAAAGCTCTGCGGTATGGCAAGTACGCACCAAGCAGCCGAGCTGAACAGGCACCTGTATATAGACGGCAGAGTGAAAAGCGATTGTAAAACGCTCTATTATACCGTAAAAAAGGTGTACGGTTATGAAGATACGAGAAGTAAAACAAAATAAAAAAGATTATCTTGCGTTGCTTCTGTTAATGCGGAATCGCTTTTGTTGATTAAGGCAAACCTTGCTTATGCAGTTACCGGAGATGAAACCAACCTTGATTTGGGAGCCATTGAAAAGCGCATTAAAGAAGCAACAAAGGAAATGGAAGAATACATGGTGAGTTACCGCAACACAGGCGGTGATAAAAACCGGTATCTGGAGTGTATCCAAAGTGCTGCCGATGAAATTAAAGCCCTGCGTGTTCAACTTGAAACTGCAAAGTCAAAGCTTGAAAAGTGCGACGAGGCAAATGCGGAAATCAAGCGGCTTTGCGATTGGCTGGATTGCCATGACACTTCATTTGCTGATTATGATGACATCGTAATTCGTCGGGTTGTGGAGTGTATAAAGGTTCATAGAGACGGAACAATCACGGTAATAACAAAATTCGGAACGGAAGCGACAGAAACTATATAATAAGAAAGTCGGCAGATAAACTGCCGGCTTCAGTCTGTCGATAAACCTAAAATTTTATTTTTGCGGCGTTCACGCCGCATCTT
>ERZ827490.437-NODE-437-length-68722-cov-5.340061_pt1 | contig 68722 bp, 59 predicted proteins | sample MGYA00519770_ERZ827490 | MGnify/ENA primary metagenome ERZ827490 (study PRJEB31778, sample SAMEA3449324) | human gut metagenome | biome: human gut; feature: human-associated habitat; material: faeces | place: United Kingdom | collected 2010/2012 ... | reverse complement strand
ACACTGACATAATCCTGGGCTTCCGGGGACATATCCTCTTTTTTCAGCAGATCTTTCCGATCCGGAAAATCGGATTGTAAAAGCTCAACTTGCAACTAACTATCAGTTACAAGTACTTCATACCGAAAACAATCTTAATTCACTGCTCTTCCATAAGGCTGAAGAACTATTGCCTTCTGTTTTTCTGGAAAGGATGGCAGAACTCCGTCTGATGCCTCTCTACGAACTACTGGAAGAACTTTTCAACCTCTTTGAGTTGCACCGCATCAAGCAGCAGGATGCTTATTTATTTGCTTTCTTTGATGCAGTGACCGATTATCTTCAAAGCCATTCTTCAGATACGGACAGCTTTATCCGATACTGGGACGAAACTTTATCTGGTAAAACAATACCAAGTGGTGAAGTAGAAGGCATACGTATCTTCTCCATCCATAAGTCCAAAGGGTTGGAATTTCATACAGTACTTCTCCCCTTCTGCGACTGGAAAATGGAAAATGAAACAAATAATCAACTCGTTTGGTGCGTACCCCAAGAGTCTCCTTTCAACGAGTTAGATATTGTACCGGTAAACTATTCTTCTGCGATGGCAGAATCGGTATACCGGAATGACTACTTGCACGAGCGCTTGCAACTTTGGGTAGACAACCTGAACCTGCTCTATGTAGCATTTACCCGTGCGGGCAAGAACCTGATTATCTGGAGTCGGAAAGGACAAAGAAACACAATGTCTGAGTTATTGGCCGGAGCATTACCACAAGCAGCCTGTAAGTTGGAGCAGGAATGGGACGAGGAGCAAGTATATGAGTTCGGTGACCTCTGCCCGTCCGAAGATGAAAAAATGGTCGATTCAGGCAACAAGCTTACACGCAAACCCGAGAAACTTCCGGTTAGCATGGAATCCATGCATCCGGATATTGAGTTCCGGCAATCAAACCGTTCAGCCGATTTCATAAAAGGACTTTCCGAAGAAGAATCGGATGATCGCTTCATAAATCATGGACAATTATTGCATACACTGTTTTCTGCCATTGAAACGAAAGAAGATATAGAATCTGCCATCCAAAAACTGGTATTCGAAGGTGTCATCGGCAGCAAAGAGACAGAAGAGGAAATACGTACTTTGACCATGAAAGCCTTTTCTCTGCCTGAAGTACAGAAATGGTATTCCGGCGAGTGGAAATTGTTTAACGAATGCGCCATCATCTACAAAGATAAAGGAGTATTGCAAACCAGACGCCCTGACCGCGTGATGATGAAAGACGGGCAAGTCGTTGTAGTGGATTTTAAGTTTGGTAAAGAAAATAAGAAGTACAACAAACAGGTGAAAGGATACATGCAACTCCTCTCCCGAATGGGATATAAAAACATCACAGGCTATCTGTGGTATGTGGAAGAAGAAATAATTGAAAAAGTATGAAAACATTTCTCCAGTTGGTCGCACAGGACCTCTATAGCAAGATAGGGAACGATCTGTCACGTACAGCTATCGTTTTCCCAAATAAACGTGCCAGCCTGTTCTTTAACGAGCATTTAGCCAACCAATCCGATCAACCACTTTGGTCACCTGCTTATGTGAGCATCAGCGAACTGTTCCAACAGCTTTCAGTCTTGAAGTTAGGAGATCCGATTCGTCTGGTATGTGAACTCTACAAGGTATTCCGTGAAGAAACGAAAAGCGAAGAATCACTTGACGATTTCTACTTCTGGGGTGAGCTACTGATAAGCGACTTCGATGACGTGGACAAAAATATGGTTGATGCCGACAAGCTATTTACCAATCTTCAGGACCTGAAAAACGTCATGGACGATTACAACTTTCTCGACGAAGAGCAAGAACAAGCGATCCAACAGTTTTTCCTGAATTTCTCTATTGAAAAGCGAACACTGTTAAAGGAGAAATTTATCTCACTTTGGGATAAATTGGGTAATATATATCGTCAGTACCGAAGGAATCTGGAAGAATCAGGACTTGCATATGAAGGTATGCTCTACCGGAACGTCATTGAACACCTTGAGCCTGAATCATTGAAGTACGATCGTTACGTATTTGTCGGCTTCAATGTACTGAACAAAGTAGAGACCCACTTCTTCCGGCAATTGCAGAGTACGGGAAAGGCCCTGTTCTATTGGGACTACGATGTATTTTATACTCAACTTCCTTCACAACACAAACAACGCCACGAAGCCGGAGAATTTATAAATCGTAATCTCAAACTGTTCCCCAACGAGCTTCCGGCCGAATTGTTTGATGAATTGAGAAAACCCAAGAAGGTCCGTTTTATCTCTTCACCCACCGAAAATGCTCAGGCCCGTTATCTGCCTGAATGGATTAGGGAGAACCTGAGTAGTGAAGAAAAAGAAAATGCTGTCGTTCTATGTAATGAAGCCTTACTCCTTCCTGTCTTGCATTCCATCCCGGAAGAAGTAAGGAACGTTAATATCACCATGGGATTTCCACTGGCACAAACACCGGTATATAGCTTTATCAATGCCATACTCGAACTGCAAACCAGCGGATACCGTACAGAATCAGGAAGATACACTTATGAGGCCGTACAAACTATATTAAAACATCCGTATACCCGTCGTCTTTCGGACAATGCCGAACCATTGCAACGGGAACTCACTAAAACCAACCGCTTTTATCCTTTTCCTTCCGAATTAAAGAAAGACAGGTTTCTGGATTTATTATTCACTCCCCGTAATGGCATTCGGGAGCTCTGTATTTACATAACGGAATTACTGAAAGAGGTATCTATTCTATACCGTCATGAGCAGGAGAATGATGATATTTTCAACCAACTGTACCGTGAATCTCTTTTTAAGAGTTTCACTCTGGTAAACAGGTTACTCAACTTGATTGACAATGGTGAACTGCAAGTGCGTATAGAAACTCTGAAACGCCTGCTGAACAAAATATTAAATGCCGCCAATATCCCCTTCCATGGTGAACCGGCCATAGGAATGCAGATAATGGGAGTTTTGGAAACACGCAATCTTGATTTTCGTAATCTGCTCCTCCTCTCGCTTAATGAAGGACAGTTACCTAAATCGGGAGGCGAATCATCGTTTATTCCATATAACCTACGTAAGGCTTTCGGCATGACTACCATTGAACACAAGAATGCAGTTTATGCCTATTATTTCTATCGCCTGATTCAGCGGGCAGAAAATATCACCCTGATGTATAACACTTCATCGGATGGACTAAACCGGGGAGAATGGTCACGCTTTATGCTACAGTTCCTGATCGAATGGCCACATGAAATCAGCCGTGAATATCTGGAAGCAGGCCAATCGCCACAAAACAGCCGGGACATCCGTATCACAAAAACACCGGAAATCATTGATCGTTTATACCAGACCTACGATTTCTCACATAACGCCGATGCCTTGATGCTTTCTCCATCTGCACTGAATACATATCTCGACTGTCGACTGAAGTTTTATTTCCGTTACGTGGCACGTCTCAAGGCCCCCGATGAGGTCAGTGCAGAGATTGATTCCGCTCTGTTCGGAACTATCTTCCACCGTTCGGCTCAATTAGCCTATCTGGACCTGACAGCCCACAAGCAAGAAATACACAAAGAAGATATTGAACGTTTGTTGCGCGATAATGTCCGTCTGCAAAATTATGTCGATACAGCCTTCAAAGAAGAATTTTTTCACGTTCCTCTTGACGAAAAGCCCGAGTATAACGGAGTACAGTTAATAAACTCAAAGGTTATCACTTCCTATCTCCGCCAGTTGTTACGTAACGATCTGCAATATGCTCCTTTCCGAATGATAGGTATGGAACAGAAAGTAACGGAAGATATCCAGATAGAAGGTCCCAAAGGAATGTTATCATTAAAGATCGGAGGTACGATTGACCGTATGGATAGTAAAGAAGGTACACTTCGGATTGTGGACTACAAAACCGGAGGAAGCCCCAAAGTGCCGGCGAATGTGGAGCAACTATTCACACCTGCCGAAGGGCGTCCCAACTATATTTTCCAAACCTTTCTTTATGCCGCCATCATGGCACGCCAACAAACATTAAAGGTGGCTCCTTCTCTATTATATATCCATCGGGCAGCTTCCGAAAGCTACTCTCCTGTAATTGAAATGGGAGAAGCACGCAAACCCAAACTACCTGTAGATGATTTTTCTGTTTATGAAAAAGAGTTCCGCGAACGACTATTGGCACTACTTGAGGAAATATACAACGACCAAGAGGAGTTCACCCAAACTGAGGATCTAAAGAAATGCGAATATTGCGATTTTAAAGCTATGTGTAAACGATAAAAAGCTCCCACTGGATAATCACAAGAATGAATCAGACAAAATAAAATGGTGCAGACTTATTTTTAGAAATATAGTCTGCACCATTTTTATCTACTTGAATAGTCTGATTCTCAAACGATCCACCCAAACTGCTGAAGCCTTATTTTTTCAGTGGAATAGAAAAATAGAAAGTTGAGCCTTCACCCTTAACAGAAGTAAACCACAACTTACCTCCATTCTTCACTACGAAATCCTGGCACAACAGCAAACCAAGTCCCGAACCTTCTTCATTATTAGTCCCGAAAGTACTGAAGTGCGTATCGGTGTGCAATAGTTTCTTCTGACTTTCTTCATCAATACCACATCCGCTATCCTTCACACTAACGATTGACATTCCATCCATATCTTCTACTTTTATAAGGATCTCAGAACCTTCATTACTGAATTTGATAGCATTGCTTATTAAATTGCGTATAACTGTTTTTATCATATCAATATCAGCATATACAGCCTGATGTTCCGGTGCTTCAATACGCAAATGAATATTCTTCAAACCGGCCACCATTGAGAAGATCTCTCCAACCCCCTCCACAACTTCAACCATGTCAATATCCTGATATACAACTTTAAGTTTACCTATCTGACTTTTTGTCCACTTCAACAAGTTGTCCAACAGAGAAAATACATCTTCAGTAGTCTGATTAGCCATGGTCAGCAGTTCGTACATGTCTTCACCTATTTTTTCTTTGGGCAAACTCAAGATCAGCATATTAAGTACCATCTTAATAGATCCCATAGGCGAACGAAGATCATGAGCTATAACCGAATAGAGCTTATCACGCCCGATAATAGTCTTTTTAAGCTCCTCCGTTTTAGCTTCAATAATACGTTTGGCTGCTACTAAAGAAATTTGGTGTGTGACACGGATAATCAACTCTTCCTTATTAAAAGGTTTAGATATAAAGTCATTACCACCTACCTGAAAACCTTTCACTATATCAGCAGTGCTATTCAGTGCTGTCAAAAAGATAATTGGAATATGAGCTGCTTCGGGATCAGCCTTTAATTTCTGAGAGACTTCAAAACCGCTCATGTCCGGCATCATCACATCCAACAATATCAAATCCGGATTTTCTTTTTTCACTTGATCCAGTGCCTGGGTTCCATTACTGGCTGTCACTATGCTAAACTTCTCATTGGTCAACAATACTTTCAGCAAAAGGACATTTGACATTACATCGTCTACAATGAGAATTTTATATTCCGAGGGATTAATTTCCATATTCATCTTTATGTAGCTTTAATCTTGAGTTCTTATTTTATTATAACGTGTACTTCTTTTTAAAATAATCGATCATACGGTCCAGACCTTCATCCAACAAAATTGTAGGCTGCCATCCCAGCTTTTCCTGTGCCAAACTGATATCAGGCTTACGCTGTTGAGGATCGTCATGAGGCAAAGGTTTGAAAGTGATCTTTGACTTCGACCCGGTTTTCCGGATAATCATCTCTGCCAACTGAAGCATGGAAAATTCATTGGGATTACCAAGATTTATAGGTCCCGTAAAATCATCATCCGTATTCATCATCCGAATCATACCTTCGACCAAGTCATCTATATACTGAAAGCTACGGGTTTGCTCACCGGTCCCATAGATAGTTATATCATCGTTCTTCAACGCCTGAATGACGAAATTAGAAACCACTCTCCCATCATGGGGCAGCATCCGTGGACCGTATGTATTGAAAATACGAACAATTTTAATACGTACGTTATTCTGGCGGTGATAATCCATAAAAAGGGTCTCAGAGCAGCGTTTCCCTTCATCATAACAAGAGCGGATACCTATCGGATTGACATTTCCCCAATAAGATTCCGGTTGCGGATGTACCTCCGGATCACCATAAACTTCACTGGTCGAAGCCTGCAGAATTTTAGCATTAAGCCTTCTGGCTAATCCTAACATATTGATAGCTCCCATCACCGATGTTTTAATGGTCTGAATAGCGTCGTACTGATAATGTATGGGAGAAGCCGGACAGGCAAGATTGTATATTTCGTCTACTTCAGCACTATATGGGAATGTTATATCATGACGTACCACTTCAAAATGGTGATTATCCATTAAATGGATAATATTTTCTTTTGATCCGGTAAAAAAATTATCCAGACAAATAACGTCGTGTCCCTCGTTGATTAGCCGAGTACAGAGATGTGAGCCAATAAACCCGGCACCTCCGCTAACTAAGATTCTTTTCATGTAATTATTTTATAATGACAGAGGGCAAACGTGCGCCCTCTATCATTTAGATCTGCACAAATGTAAACGATTTGATTAAAATATGCAAGTTTTCCGAACACATATTTTTAATAAAAAGCCACCAATTCTAAAAATTCATTTATACTCCGAACGTGCTGCGCCAGCTTTCAAATTCCGCTTTTTTTTCTTCCGGAATGCTGATTTCCATTTCATCTGCTCGACCCGTCTGTACCAATGTGTGTTCAACAAACTTCTCAATCATGGCATTACTCAGCATAACACACTTCAGTACAATCTCATATGCATGATAAATACGATCAAAAGCATTGAGCTGCGAATACAAAAAACAAAGATGACGCGCCGAATTATCGTGTGCACTCCAGCAATCTCCTTCCTTATACAAAAAAATACGGCTTTTATTGTCTATTTCTCTAAATAATACTTTTTCTAAATCCATAATAATCATTTTTAGGGGTTTAACATAAAAACGGAACTTCCGACTCGGTGTATACAAAGCTACACCAGGATCAGAAGATATTCGTGACCGATAGAATGTTTCTGTTTCAGAAATGCTTTCTCTCTATCTACATTAAGCGGTATCAACTCACTTATTATGCAAATAGAGGCTGCAAATGAAAAAATAGTTGCGAATACCGAAACAAGCCAGGGTGCAAATATGTTAAACAAAGAAACAAAGGCTATGATAATAAACGAATTAAATACAGGCTTAATAGAAGCCGCAAAAGAAAAAGTTCCGGCCGGAGCCAATCTGGCAAATACATTGATGGATATCTTATATATAGGTAAAGAAGCTATCTATCGCCGCCTGCGTGGAGAAGTACCATTTACACTGGCAGAAGCTGCTGTCATTTCAAGAAAATTAGGAATATCGCTCGACAAAATGATTGGTGTGAGTTTCAGCAATAACGCAGTATTCGATCTTAATGTAGTACACCATAGTAACACATTCGAGACTTACCATGACATCCTCACAAGATATGTCAATGCATTCGACAGTATCCGTGAAGACCCTACAACAGAAATGGCAACGTCATCGAATATTTTGCCTCAGGCACTATATCTCAAGCATGATATTCTTTCGAAATTCCGTTTGTTTAAGTGGATGTATCAGAACGAAAATATCAGATGTAAACACTTTGACGAACTGGAGATTCCACACAAAATATATGATGCCCAAAAAGACTTCGTCAACATGACACAGCAGATGAGAACTACAGATTACATCTGGGATAATACCGTTTTTGAACATGTTGTGAGAGACATACAGTTCTTCTCGGAAATCCATCTGATATCTGAAGAAGATAAAGAAATGATAAAAGATGATTTACTACTTCTGACGGAAGAATTGGAGGAACTCGCCGGGAAAGGTAAATACGAAACCGGCAATGATGTACGCATCTATATTTCGAATATTAAGTTCGACGCCACTTACAGTTATGTGGCAACCAGCAACAGTCACATCAGCATGATACGTATATATTCTATTAATGCCATTACTACCCAGGATGACGGCATGTTCCGCAGTTTGAAAGAATGGGTGCAGTCACTCAAGAAATTCTCAACACAAATATCCGAAAGCGGAGAGATGCAACGTATACGCTTCTTTAAAGAACAGCGTGAAATAATAAACACCTTGTAACTTTCTTAAAACGAAAAACGAAACAATTGGAGAGAATAGTGACAATTATCGAAAACAGGTGGCATTGCCATCTGTTTTTTTTCATTCCCAACCTGTCTTTCCGACAATTATTTCCCAATCAGAAATACCCTCTTTTTTCCACACATGATATGCCACACAAAAGTTTGGGTTACTTACTCTATATTTGTATATGCCACAAGCTATTACAATTATTACAATATTATTAATCAATAACCCAAATGGCAGTTATGAAAAATTATATCGTTAACGAGCTTATTGCAGCAATGAAAGAGCGGATTCCCCGGGGAATAAATCTGGCTAACTATCTGACAGATGCGCTATGCATGGGAAAAGAAGCTGTATACCGAAGATTACGGGGAGAAGTAGCCTTCACTTTCGACGAGGTTGCACTGGTTTCATGTAAACTGGGGATATCAATCGACCAGATTATTGGAAACCACCAGTCAAACCGGGTGACTTTCGACCTGAACTTACTGCATTCACCCGATCCCCTGGAGAGTTATTATGAAATTATAGAGCGTTATCTTCGCATCTTCAATTATGTAAAGGACGACAGTAGTACGAAGATATATACGGCTTCCAATGTGATCCCTTTTACTCTTTATTCTTCGTATGAATACCTATCGAAGTTCCGTTTATGCAGATGGATTTATCAGAACGGGAAAATACGTACTCCTAACAACTTGTCGGGTATGCAAATACCCGTCAAAGCGGTAAATGCCCACAAGTTATTGAGTGAAGCAGTTAAGGCGTGCAGAAAGACTTGTTTCATATGGGATAGTAACGTATTCTACTCGTTCGTGAAAGAAATGAAATACTTTGCCGGATTAAATCTGATCTCGGAAACAGACCTGATGCATTTAAAAAACGAACTGGTACTGTTGCTGCATGAATTGGAACAAATATCCGCAAAAGGAGAATTCGGTAACGGAAACAAAGTGGCCATTTACTTATCGAATATCGACTTTGAGGCAACCTATAGCTATATAGAAAAGAAAGATTTCCAGATCAGTCTCCTCCGGGTATATTCCATTAATTCGATGGATTCTCAGAGCCCACGAATTTGCGGGATACAAAAAGATTGGATACAATCGTTAAAAAGACACTCTACACTGATCTCAGAGAGCGGAGAGGCACAAAGAATCAGCTTTCTTGAACAGCAAAAAAGTTTTATCGACACATTATAAGCTTACCCGACGAAGATATGCATAAAAAAGATGGCTACGCCCTTTAGTATATAGGGTGTAGCCATCCCGACGTTTGGGTGTAGCCATCCGCCCCAGATGGCTACACCCTCCCACCTAAACTCCATCGACCTCTTGTTTCCGAATCAACCAACCGTTGATCTGCACGTCCACACTAATATAGTTTCCATTGCTATCCATGCCCTTAAAGAACAAAATGATACCATGCTTATCAGCACGATCCAGATATTCCTGCAGAGGTAAATCAGAATATTGCTGAAGCCTCAACGCGTTGAGATACTTATTCAGAGAGATGTCAAGAATCACATTGCCCGATGGCTTATGTGTAATAACCAATCTGTTTTCTTTGTCAGTCATCAGTCGCAATGTGTTCAGTTCGGCTATAGCTCCGGTTTCAGAATCGTTTTCGGTATGGTAAGTAGTATATTCTACTTTCTCGTCCGTTTCATCTCCCAAAAGCCCGTTTTCATGATCGTACCTTCCATTGGGTGAAACGATCCGAAAATCATAATCATCCACATCAATGTTGCTATCATCAAGCATTTGCATGATAATGCGAAATTTTTTCGTATTTTTCAGCAACGAGACAGTAGTGACATCATTATTATATTGCGGAGACACTTCTGCCTGCTTGCCATGCCATAGCAGATGGAGTTCCCTGTCGACCACTCCCCCACCACTCCGGGTTTTCAAGTTATTGACGCTGACCTCCAGATCCGCCAGTGTAGATACTCCGGGAGTGAGTGCAACCTTATCATACGACTCGCCGTACAATCCGGACCAAGCAACAAAAATATACTTCTTGCCTGCCATGGATTGAGGTAAAGTCATCAGATAATCCGGTGCAAAAGCACCGGATTTTTCTTCAAGTTCTGTCACAAATACGCCTTTTTCATCGAATACATACAAGTTCATCTTGGTTGCCTGCTTATGAAACAGGTCTATGTATTCCAGGTTGTAGTCGTATACAAAGCGGACATAAGAGTTGCAATCTTCATCCATCCCGTCTCTGACGCAGGAAGCACATAGCAGAAGGCAGCAACATGCAACCTGTATGTATCCGATAAATCTGTTCATAGCTACTTCAGTTTAGTTTAAATAAGAAAGAATTTATAAAAGTTCCTCTACATTCTGATTACGGATATACCACCGCATAATGTTGACATCTGCCGAGATCCAAGAGGTATCTTCATCATCCGGATCTGTTCCCGGAGGATTGATCACCGGCTGTCCCGGACCAATAATCTTATTGATGCTAAGTTGGTAAACGTTATTACGCACTACGCCATAACGTCCATATCCCATCAGTACGGGTACCATATTATTGGAGAAATGGCGAATCAGGACAGTATAATAGCACACTCCTTCATAGTAGAAATTAAGGCCACCCACCGAAAATGAAGCCGTAGGCGAGTTAAACGCATTCGGATTCCATGCCAGTACATCGTTGATAGCCTGTTCCAATCCGGCGTCACGCAATTCCTGAGGAATCAGGTTCCTGTCATTCACCATGTCTCTCATGGCTTCTACTCTGATAGCATTACCTTTGAAATAGTAGAAGCTGATGCCACCACTGTTACGAGTTGCCACCGATCCAAAGCCATTCGGTGTATAAGTACCACTGATCACTACGCGGGTAGTAACGTCATGCCGCTGTTCAACAGCTTCCATTGTATTTTCCAGAGTATAATCATAATCATCAAAATCCTTCGTCAACTCCGGAGTTCCGGACAGGTATTCAAATTGCCCGGCAGGATTTCCACCATTCCATGCACTGAATCCGGTAAAGTTCGGGTCCTCGGCATATCGTTCTTCCCTATATCCGCTATTGAGCTGTTCCATTTCGCCCGGCACACCACCCGAATTAGCGATAAAAGTCATTTTACGCATCCAATAAGTATACTGGTTGGTTACATCCAGCCCCCATTTCAAATTATCAATCCGGTCTCCGTGCGGCACTACTTCAGGCACCCCACTAACAACCACTTTTGCTACTGCACGCTCTACTTCTACCCTCACCGGATTTTCCTCAGCCATCCGCTGATTATCCTTCAGCTCTACTTCAGGAACAAAAATAAGATCCTGATGATTGGTCATATAAAAGTTATTGTCTGCGGCAATACCATAAGGCTGTATCAACGACTCTTTTGTCATGTTGGCAGCACGTGATAAATAACTTCTGGGATTTCCTTGTTCGGTTATTTCCAGTAATTCGCCGGGAGGATTGATCAGAATAAGCAATTCATAGTCCTGCTTCACCACTTCACGCCCCACCGTCACAAAACGGCTCACTGTAGGAGTAGCCGAAGGCACGTCTTCTCCTCTGACTACATCTCCTCCGGTAAATTCATTCACTCCATCAGTAGATACATTCAGATCCCAGGAGTATCGCACCGTATTATTCTTGGTTTCATACAGCACCATGCGTACATGATTTACCACCTGTTCTTCTGTACGTCCCGAGGTTGTCGGGTCGACTGCCACCCGGGTACCGGCCAACGAACCGGTAGATAAGCGCATGGAGAGAAACGCTTTCTCCGTTGGTTCCGGCACTTCTTTACCGGGACTGCCGCCAGGGTCAAAATTCTCTTCATCGCTACAAGATGCCATCATCATCATTCCGGCTCCGATTGCGAGGCCGAACATTAGTTTTTTCCATTCTACTTTCATAGTTCTACAATTGTTTAATTAATAAATACATTTATTGGTCACTCCTGGGTTTTTAGCCAAGCCGCTAACTGCCCCATATTGTATACTGCCGTTTGTATACCGGCATTTATTGCTTTCTCCAGATATTCTCCTCCTTTCCCATATTCCTGTTTCATCAGGTAGGCCACTCCTAAATTATTCCACGCTTCGGGCATATCCAGCTTTTGCAGACGAATAACAGCAGCATCTACAGCCCCCTTCTCCAATTCGAGTGCCGCCGTATTAAGCTGTGCTATCGGATCATCGGGATAAATACGAGCAGCTATGTCGAACACTTCTTTAAACTCCTTGCTATCCTTGGGATAGGTATCGGCTACAAGAAACATCTCATTCAGACTGAGATACCGGGGTTTTGTTTTAATCAGTTCTTTTGCTTCATCTACATTGAAAGCACGTGCCACATAGGCAATAGTGTATTCGTTACGACGCAAAGGCGGATAATAGTCTTGCAATAGCATTCGGTAGGTAATGCCCCCATTCAAAGCTTGCAACCGATTCTTTCGCCGGGTAATATCAGTCTCCCCATCGATAAGAGCGAGTATAACCTCTTTATCATTCAGGCGAGAAGCTGCGACTTCATTACGCAGACCTGTCCAGTCTTCTCCCTTCCAATCAACGGTTAACAAAGACCTGTCAACTCCCCCACGATTCCGCAAATAACCGACCAACGCCAATGCCCGATTTTCCGACAACTTCATGTTACGATTGTAATTGCCCTCAGGTGATGCATAGCCTGTAACCTTAAATTCCGTTACAGTCAGGTTGGAGTCATTATGTATCTCATGGACAATCCGATCTACTTCACCAAGTACATTGGCATTATTCTTATAATTGCGTAACAAAACGTGTTTATCTACTTCGAAATTCAGACGGGCTGTATACGTCTCGCTACGTTGCTTCAGCGGTTCCACCGGTGGAGTTACATAGCTCAATTCATACCGGGGCGTAAACACTTCGTCAAATACCGATGTCATGACAATATGCTCATCCCGCCCGACAGCACAATCGGCACAACCGGTCACTTTTTCATGGAAAACAAATCTTGACTGCCGCATCCATTCATCATATGGTAACCTGAGATGGATATCCACCATCTGGGGCATTCCGTTTTTCCGTTTTTCGACAAGCATAGGAAGCGTATCAAAATCAGCAGAGCCAAAAGCCAAAGCTCGTTTCAGGACCCGATATCGCTTGGGTCCGGCAATCACTACAGGAGCAAACTGTTTCTGTTCCCCGCCTCCGGCAGATTGCAGAATCGGTGTAAGTACAACCATTTGCTGACTACCCAACTTCACGGTTTCCAAATCAAGGGATACATCCAGATTCAACTCCCCTCCCTTCCGGACTACATGATGCTGTCCAAAAACGATATGACCTTGATAAGTATTTTGCGCTTGAATGCCCATGCTATAAAGGACAAAACCCAATATCAGAAAATAAAACCTTTTCATATCTTTCATTTTAAAAAAATTCAACTTAGCGAATAAAATAGACTAAAGAGACAGCTGCTTTAGTAGGACCTACATAATTTTTATGTCCACTCTTTATTTTAGGGCTACAGTTCACACAACGATATTTATCGTATACCCAATGAGCATATCCCACTCCGACCGAGGCTTCCAGGCTCCAACGCTTACTCAGCACCCACTGATGTCCCACACTGACGCCTCCTCCATAGAAATACCCTTCATAACGATGATCTTTGAGTGAAGGAAACATCTTAAAAGGCAAATGGATACCGGCCACGCTAAATTCACCCCCATGCAGGTGTAATCCCCAAAAGGTTCCATTGAAACGTTCGCAGGTCCAGTAACGAAATTCCGGCTGTACCAGCCAATGCTTGAAACGCTTGTTCCCCCCCAACGTAAACGGATTGTAACCGCCATACAGGTCGAGTGTGGTTTTCTTGCCCAGCCCTATCTCCAATGCCAGATTCGGTGTAGTGGTAGCATCATACAGAAGGTTGTTTTTCAGAGCGACATGCTGTGCACTTATGGCCACTGAAATCGATATTGCGGCTCCAAACAGAATTAGCTTTTTCATACTCGTTTCTTCTATTATATATACTGACTAAAAAACTTGCTCAAAATGAACATGACAAATATCGCGGAATTGTATCATTCCGGGAATTGTATTCATTTCTCTTATAGAAGAAAAAAGAATAATAAAAATTCTAATAATGAGGCTTTAATGAAATGAAGTTGCTAAATGTAAAAAAAGGAGGGGAAAGTTCTGCGTAGTTTCGCTTTCCGCAAATAAAACAGCAGTATGTTGCGATCCGGGCAAAAAGAAGGGGCAAAAAAACAGGCATAGATTCTACACAGAATATGCCCGCCAACGATGGGATATATACTTGTAAAATCTATGCCTGAAAGACTAATTTAACGGGCAGGCTTCTTATCGACATTTCCTGGCTGGTCCTCTTCAGGAATACTAAAGTCGCGGTTGGCAAACAGATCAGCCAGACCCGATATTTGCTTTAAGCGCAACAACTCATCCCGATCCATACCAATATTCTTCATTATCCATTGGTCGGACATGCCTGCTTTATCCAGTTCGGCAACAATGTGACACATCAATTCTATATTGTGTGTACCCCGGGCACGATTATGGCGGATAGTGGAACTCATACGATTGGAAAGATCTTTGTCGATCACCACTACAGGCAACATCCCATTTTCTCTCTGAAAGATGCGTTTGGAGGTTTTCAGCACAGAATAACGATGGAAACCATCGACAAGGATATAAATATCCTTCTCCTTATCATAATAACAAACGCAAGGCATAGTGAACCCATCCTCCCAGATAGAAAGTTCAAGGAGCTTCATTTCCGGAGGAGCCACTATATTGGGATTGTAATCATTGGCCTGTACTTTTTCAACCGGAACCGCAATTACATTATATACCGGACTTTTCTTTATATTCATTGCAATATGTTTTTATATTGTTCGATTACTTGATTTCGTTTACTCATCTCCTCTTTAGTCGGAGAGAATCCCATATACTTGCAAGCATGATCATTTTTCAAGATACAGATACACATACGCTTGTAAGTGGGAATTTCCCTGAATTCCGGAATATCGACATCATCTTGATATTCCATACGAACCGGTTTCTTGTTCGTTTTATAGTTGGAGCTATCCATAACGATAATAGGCACTTTTGCCGCATTCAGTCTACGAATTGTTTCGTCACTCAGACATCCTCCTTTTGTACGCCAAAACTGAACGCTGACCTGCAACTTACGAAGATATCCGTTTCGGGTTCGATCGGGTAAAGTGGAAAGCAGGAAATACATAAATTCCCGCCAGGTATATCCTTCCGGAAGTTTGATGGACTGCCATCCCATCGCATGAGTTCCTCCATACATACTCGTAAAATTGACCCCATTGACACGGCCTATCATTTTCCCCCATGTATTCGGATCAATAGCACGATAAAGTGCCAGGCTCTCTTGCGCCTCACCTATGAACGGACTGGCTACACGCTGACGCTCCAGATTAACTCCTGCCCAGTAATAATAATCATATAGTTTATTGTAATCCCACTTAAATTTCCCGTTAGCTGTCCATACATCCGTTGTCTTCCAGTCATATATAGGGTACGCATTAAAGATGTCGTTTCCCACCTTTGAGGTCCATCGATAGCGATGATACATCTGATATTTACGATTGAGATAGATACAACGCCAACGATTGAAACTTTCTTGTGTACGGATACCAATCAGGCAACAAGTACGCACGGCATCCTTTTTAGTATGCAGCCAAGAGGCAAAACGCATCTGGAACTCATAGTCCCACATCTGTATATTATAAAAAGGAAAGTCTTCCTTCGTCATGGCATTCTCAGGCATCGGACGTACCCACAATTCCTTTTTGCTGTCCTCCCACGGACGCCAGAAAGACTGATACATGGATGTACAGGTTGCTACCCGGAACGGTACACAGACACGATATACTTCCAGAATATCCTTATTGTCCTCCAACATACGGGCAATGTAATCGATTGTCATTTTATATTGTATCTCATAATCCATATGGAAAACCCCGAGTTTTATTTTCAGGTTATTCTTACGGATATAATCAATACATAAACTCAATAACACCCCGCTGTCTTTACCTCCCGAAAAGGAAAGATAGACATTATCAAACTCATTGAAAATGATACGCAAACGTTCCTGCGCTAACTCATATACATTTTTAGGGGTAGTTGCTGTTTTAATCATCATTCATCTTTTTGCATTTTTACATAACGTTTCCATGCCTTCTCTACTATAAACCCATGTTTTTCAAACACTGCCTGATGCTCGACCATGACAACGGCACACAACCGTACTTCCGAGCCGATTGCCTCCAAGGTGGTGGTAATTAATAAAGAGAGTGTTTCACGGTTATCATCACAGACATAATAGTTATTGATAACACAACCGCTTCTCCTCCGCTCCACCGGCATGAAGCCAACAACAGACTTTTTATCTACAGCAATGAACCACACATAGTGTTCAGTCGTTTTAAAAGGATAATTATTATTTGCACTCAAAACATCCGGATTCATCACTAACGGAGCTATAAGTTGGTATAAGCGTTTTTCTGTTCCTTGCACTTGTATTGTTTGTATCATGGTATCAAAGCCCTTTTGGTATATAATCTATGCAAATCGCAAAAATAGATAAAAAATGAAAGCAAAATGCAGATATAACTATAAAAAACCAAAAAGAAAAAAGATGGCACGATTATAAAACATTGTGTCTTTTTAATATAAAACTTCCCGCTTTCCTTTTTTGTTCTTATATAATTATTAAAATAAGAAATAGCTTGACTATGAAATTATTACATATAAAACGACACACCACTTGCCTCAATTATGTATCTGATTACAACATATGCTTTATTCACCAAAGACTCTTTTCAGGAGGCGATTTTAAAGTAGATAATCATCATCACTCGTGCATTTTATTTCTTTTAAAAGGAGAACTCCTGACATCTTGTAGTGAGTTCCACAATCAACAAGTTGCTGAAGGAAACATGATTCTCTTTCCCCAAAACGACCCGAATAAAAGCAAGAGCATGACAGAGACAGAATTTGTATTGCTATTCTTTGACAACCAGATAAATCTTTATAATAAGACGTCTATCGAATCGCTTACCATTCACTCTGAATACGAAAATACTTATTTCTACTCCCTACCTATCTATCCCCCATTGCGACATGTGTTGGACAGTATTTGCTACTATCTAAAACAGAAGGTTCAGTGTAGCCATATACACGAATTAAAACAAAAAGAGGTATTCATGGCATTCGGAACATTCTACAACCAGACAGAAATGGCACATTTCCTGATGCCTATCATAGGACGAGATCTAAACTTCAAGAGTTTCGTACTCGCAAATTACAGACAAGTACGAAACATCAAACAGTTTGCACAACTATATCATTGCTCCGAACGTTCTTTCAACCGTAAATTTAAAAGTTGTTTTCATGATACTCCCTATAATTGGATTCTCACCCAAAAAACACGCCACATCAAAGGGCAATTAGCCAATCGCGATATACCCATCAGTGAGATAGCCCGAACTTTTCACTTTGCCTCACCCTCACATTTCACCACCTATTGCAAAAAAAAGCTTGGAATCACTCCAAGTGAATTCAGAGAAAAAATTGCAGAATAAGAAGTCCTGCCCCGAAAAATGGAAAAAATAGAATTTGTATTGCGACGGGAACAAAATAACAGAAATGGCATTTATCTGAACTACGTCAACGGCTACTGGTATACTTATGAATGGTCGGCTTTCTTGTTATGTATGCTCTTCCCGGAAATCGAAGTAAGAAAACTCTTTGGAGTGCAGCCTGAAGAGAGTTATGCCATAGCACGAGTAAAAAAAACAATTATAAAAAAGCTTGAAAAAAAATATCCGACATCCGTGATGGATGACTCCATCAAAATTTTGCTTCCTCCTTTCAACGAAGATGAAAATATCTTCCTGAATTGGAAAGCATTACTCCCTCCGTAAAATCGATTATCACAGCGTCTCACTAAGAAAGGCACTGCAGAACCGTACATTGGATATTCAAATCTTAGGTGGAAAATTCTTATTTTATAGTTAGTCCCCCCTTATAAATCATTTATCGATATTTAATACGGTTGTATGTTTAATTTCACTCAAAACAAATGAGCTCTGCATTTTAATGATACCGTGTACCTTAGTCAGTTTCTCAAAAACAAATTGATTATAAGCATCCAAATCTTTTAAAACTACTTTAATGAAGAAGTCGTAAATACCACCGGTAGAATAACATTCCATGATTTCATCTATATTCTTTATCTCTTCTTGAAAACGTTTAATATGTTCGTCATCATGAACTGCCAGAGAGACATTACAAAAGACAATTAACGGCAGTCCTATCTTCTTATTATCTACCAAAGCAACATACCCTTTTATATAGCCATCATTTTCCAGCCGTTTGATGCGTTCGTATATCGGAGTTTTGGAAATATGAAGCTTCTCGGAAAGCTCCTTAGTGTTTACCTTAGCGTCTTTCTGTAATACCTGAAGTATTTCAATGTCGGTTTTGTCTAATTGCCCCATAGTCTTTTTTCCTATTTTAAATGGTTTAAGTTCTCCTTTTCAGGAAAATAGAATAGAAAAACAAGCAAATATAGGAATAATATCGTATTTTAAACCGACATATAGGAAAATAATCCATTATAGATAACTTTGCAAGCACAAAAGCAATATAAATATATGGAAACAAAGAATCTTTCAAGTTCCACACACAAATGTGTTTTAGTGATTGATAACGCCCAACCTACGGGCATAGTAGCTAACATTGCCAGTGTCTTGTCCATGACACTTGGGTGTAAAGTCAATAACATTGTAAGTCATGATGTATACGATAAACAAGGCGAAAAACATTTAGGCATAACCCAACTCCCAATTCCTATACTTGGAGCTTCGCAAGAAAAGATAAAAGAAATCCGTAAGCTCTTCAATTCTTTAAAAATAGAAGAGCTGGTATTAGTCGATTTTTCTACTATTGCTCAACAATCCAAAACTTATGATGAATACGAACGGGAAATGTATAGTGCCAATGAAGCAGACCTGCACTACATTGGCATTGGAATTTGTGCCGAGAAGAAAATTATAAATAAAGTAACCGGCTGTTTAAGCCTGATCAGATAAAATGTATAAAAGTAAGAATATACTATACCCTATTATCGCTCTATTGACGGTTGTTATATGGGATACCATTTTTGTTTCTACCAAAGTATTAAATCAATGAAGGATTATCACCGGTAGAGATTTTATTATACCATTTTATTTTAGCTTATTCATGTATATGGATAATATTACACGGAAAACTTTGGGCTAATTGCCCGAAGGATGAATTACTTCTTTTCCTTGCAGGATTATGCGGAGGTTCTCTGTATTTTATTGCAGAGAACACAGTTTTGGGAATAACACCGGCTTCCAATGTATACCCGGAACATTGCAACACAACAGAAAGAATCAGAATCATTTGAAAAAAACACAATAGTCCAAACTATTTGGCATATTCTACTATGCCATAAAAAACAATCGTTATATTTGCTTACCAAACAGGCATCCAATTTGGATATACGTTCGTTGGTCGATGTTGAAACATTCGAAGGAATATTGAATTTTCAATACAAATTAAATCTTAAAACATTATATAAAGATTATATAAAAGCTATTGAATATTATCTAAGCTATGACGAATTCCTGAATAAATAAAAGTTGAACTTATGAGAAAGAGATTGTATTCACTTGTCGTACCATTGATATTGGTAGCATGTAGTCAAAAAGTTGAATTGGGTAGTACCGGAATGTATCCGAACTATCAAGTTGGTGAAGTGGTTAGTCTTATTCCGGTAGACTCCCTGACTTATGGAGATGTGATCGCATATTATTCATATATACCCGGCTTTCAGGAGAGGGCATTTAAACGAATTGTCGGACTTCCTGGTGACACTATCCGTTTTCAGGATCAGCAATGTATCATTAACGGTAAGAAGTGCGAATGGGAATTTATACGAAAGCTTTTCTATGAAGATGATGAATGTGAAGAGTATTGCGAACGTCTGCCCAACGGCATAAAGGTAAACATCTGTAAAAGCGTTGTACCCATAGATTCGACAACGGCTACCACGTCTGCGATTGTTGTTCCGGCGGGCAGCTACTTCGTTGCAGGGGATTACAGAAGTGGCTCAATTGACAGCCGTTCGCAAGGATGCATAGCTGCGGATTCAATTATCGGTAAAAGTGCAAAAAGAAAATGAACATCTGAGGATATCCCCGATTTATCATACCACAAAACAATGAATAGCAAGAACTTCAAATAGGTTAAAGTTGATATCACTTAAGCGCAACGAATTTTTTGTATACCTAAAGCCCATTGTTCAACGATACAGATGAACTAAAAACTACGTTCCCCGAAAGGAACGTAGCGGATATATACAGATCCTATTGAAACATGGAACATTTACTATTTCGCTTCTCTTCCGCTTTGATCCGGGTTTCGCTCTATATAGTATTTGATTCTTTCGGACCAGGGTTTATCTTCAAGTGGAAACACATTAGAGCGTTCCGCCCATTTATTCCACTTAGCCTCCAGCTTTTTCACTTCTTTCGGATATTGAGCGGACAGATCTTTTGTTTCAAATGGATCCGTCTTTAAATCAATTAGTTCCCATGGTTCATTCCGGCTGCCACGTACCAGTTTCCAATGATCGGAAATAATAGCGCAGGAACTTTGGTGTTCAAAGTATAATTCTCTGGGCTTTATTTTTTTCCCATTAATTGAAGGAAGTAAGCTTTTACCTGGCAAATTCTCTTTGAAATCCAAAGGGTAAGTAGCTGTGGCAAGATCTATACAAGTAGGCAGTATATCAATAATATGAGCCGGTTGTCTGCAAATCTGACCTCTCATCTTATTTTTTTCAGCATCTCCATAGGATAAGATAAAAGGTGTGCTTGTACCTCCCTGAAAACATTGTGACTTATAACTTCTATAAGGGGTGTTGCTCAAGTCAGCCATAAGCTGTCCCAAATATCCGCCTTCTTTTGTTGCGCCATTATCACTTAAAAAGATAAATACGGTATTATCCAGCATCCCTTTTTGCCTGATTGTTTCCACCAATTCACCAATTCCGCTATCCACGATTTCAATCATAGCAGCATAAGTAGCCATATCGGTAATCCATTGTTCCTGTTGTTTTCGTGTGAGTGTTTCCCAAGAAGGACGTTTTCCACCAAACTCTTTTTGGAAGACGGGATAATCCATTTCGTCCGGAATGAACTTCAACTTCTTTAATCTGTCGAAACGCTGCTTGCGCAGCACGTCATATCCCACCTTATACCGATTTATGCATTTACCCACGCGATCAGCAGGAGCCTGAAGAGGCAAGTGAGGAGCATAATGAGCCACGTACATAAACATTGGTTTGCCTGCAGGATGTTGTTTGACAAAACTTACTGCCGAATCGGTGATGGCAGTGGTGTAATAATAATCATCGGGGAATTCTGTAATTCGGGTCAGATTACTGTATACGGGAGTCGGTTTATAATAATTCCCTCCTCCGCTCAGGCAACCGTAATATTTGTCAAAACCTCTCTGGACCGGATAGCTACCGTTAGGAGCATCAAAAGCTCCATCCACTGTAACATGCCATTTGCCGCTCATATAAGTGCTGTAACCACTCGCTTTCATCACTTCAGCAATGGTAGGAATGTTTTTCGTAATCTGTCCTCTGTATCCGGGACGATGTTCATCTACTGCCGTCATCCATCCCATGCCCGCCTCATGCTGGTAGTGCCCTGTCAGTAAAGCAGCACGGCTGGGGCAACTTCTTCCTGTATTCTTGAACAGGCTGAAGCGAACACCGTTTTCGGCAAGACTGTCGATGTTGGGGGTCCGGATTTCACTTCCGTAACAACCCAGGTCGGAAAAACCCATGTCATCACATAAAATCAATACAATGTTAGGAGGAGTATTTGTCTGGCCCTTTATACAGGTGAGCCCGGCTCCTAACAAGAATGAAGTATACAATACTCTATTCATATGATTATAATTTAAAATTGAAATAAATATGTGTTTATTCTATCCACAACAAGCCGGGGTAATTATTCAAAGTCACTCTGCTGTTTTTCTACCTCTTTTAGTTTCAGGCGGCTTAATTCCTGTTGCAGGTCAAGGACACGCTTTTCACAATCAGAAGAGACAGTAATTGCTTTTTCGTTGTTACGCCCGTCTGTTGATTGGGCTTGTGCCAATTCCTCTTTGTCCGCTATCAGAGTATGCTCTGAAGGAAAAGTGGAAATAATCAATTCTGCCGGAACGGGAGTCTGTTTGCCTTGCCATGCCACCGATGCGCGAATCTTGATTTTTCCGGGTGTAGTGGTAGACCTTATCAGCACCGGGGCAGTTCCCCAAAGTACCGGACGGGGATTGGTAAATGTCGCTTCATCGGCAACGAGCTGCCCCTGTCCTTCAATCTCAAATTTGACTTCGTAGTTATTCAAACGTTTGATATTCCCGTCTTCATCTGCGATGGCAGCTATGACTGTCACCATGTCCGAACCGTCCGCTTTCATCTGTACTTTCTCATCGTCCGCCCAGAGCAATAATTTCGCCGGACGACGGGCAGGCGTTACTTTATGTGTAGCGACCACCTTTCCGTTCATTATTCCTTCCGCCAGGAGATAAGAATCCGCCTGTTTATTTTGTCGCGCCAGCTTTTTGTCGTGCATGACATCAAAGACGTCCTTGAACGTGATAACCGGTGAAGGCATTCCTGCTTCATTGGCCGGCTTATGATAAGTATATTGCTTGCCTCCCTTACAATAGGTCAGACGAACTTCATCGCAGTTGCTATATACTGTCACATCTTTCGGAGAGAAAGGAGTCATCGCATTGGCTATGTAAACCATCGGTCCGTTATCGGCTATCAGTTCTTTGTTGGGTTCGGCAGGACGCTGGGAACAGAACATATAATAGGACATCTTGGGCTGCCGGAAGGCATCCATGATTCCTCCGTAGAACGGATCGGGATGATAGCCTCTCTGGTGGTCGAAGGAGTGCCAGAGGCAACCACCCATATGTTGTCTGGGAGTTCTGTACAGTATATCGTAACTTGTAAGCTGATAATCATTCTTGGCATATCCCTGTGCCTGAATCAGCATAGGCACTTCTCCCCAGCCGCGATTGACCCGGCTTGGTGAGTTTTGAGAGTTCCAGTCATCCACATTATCTCCCCATTCGCGAGTGAAATAACATATTTTAGGGTCTAAATCTTTGGAGTTGAAAGCTCCGCCGCCACCGTTTATCGGATGGGTAAATTGGACGGGAAAATATTCATGTCCGCGTGCCGTCGCATCACATCCGGCATAACAATACGGATATGGATATTCTTCTTTGAGAACATCTACTACCTTCTTGGCGAAATCCGCCGGATACCAGGTTTCGTTCAGGACCGGTTCCCACATCCATACGCAAGGATGATTACGGTCCCGGCGAATCATATTGCGGATATCACTGAATACTCTTTGGGCAAAGATCGGCTTGTCATTCCAAAACTGCCACCCCGGTGTATTGACAATCACAAAGAGTCCTAATTCATCGCAAGCATCCATAAATGCCGGATCTTGCGGACAATGGGCATTCCGGATAACACGCAATCCGGCATCACGCAACTTTTTCGCATCGCGCCAATGCAGGCTGTTGGGCAGGGCATTGCCTATTACAGCATAATCCTGATGACGATTGGCTCCTATCAGAGGGTACGGGTATGGCTTTCCATTCAACCAGAAGCCATCTTTTCCCTTGAATTCAATGCTGCGGATACCGATACGGCGGCAATATCCGTCAATGATGTTACCGGCTTTGTCTTTCACATAAACGTGCAGTTTATAAAGATAGGGAGTGTCGGGTGACCAAAGGTGAGGTTTTTCTACAGTTATTTTGCTGGAAAACTGTTTGGCATTCCCGCTATTCACTGACAGACCGGTTTCCTTGGTAAGAATACATTTATTATCCCGGTCATAGAGCTCATACATTATTTTGCCGCCAAAGGATTTTCCGGAGTTGTTGCGTATATGGGTGTCCAATTTCAACTGTGCAGACTGCTCGGACACTTTGTCGAAGGAGACAAACAGCCCGCCTCCGGCAGCCTCGTCTTCATAATTGGGATCGGTAATAAATATCCGGTTGTGGACTATCATCCAGCAATCGCGGTAAATTCCTCCACAATAAGTGAAATCCAATGCGTCCTGCGGTTTTCCGGGAGGATAATCGGGATCATCACTATTATCCGCCCATACGGCAATTACATTATCTTCTCCGTAGTTCAGGTATGGAGTGACATCAACGATTACAGGCAGATAACCACCGAAATGTTCCTTCAGCAACTTTCCGTTCACCCATATTCTGGATTTTCCCATGATAGCTTCGAAATGGAGAAATTGTTCCTTGCCCTTCCAACTCGGTTCGGGAGTAAAATGTTTCCGGTACCAGACTTCACCCTGATAATTGATGCATCCGCTGGCCTCGGTGGGGAGATACTCTACGCCATTCGGTAATGATACGACATTCCAGGCCTTATCATTGAACCCTGGCTGTTCCGCCCCTTCGATGTTTCCTTTATGAAATCTCCAGGCGGGATTCATACTATACACCGCACGTCCTGTGTTGGGAAGTGAATAAAAGCCGGCAGTAGAGTATACCGGCTGAAAAGCTGCATAAGACGCTAATGAATGCAGTGATAAAAAGCAAATTACCAACATCTGCCATGATAAAAGAGTATGTCGCATAAATATTTAAAGTTAATCCGTTAATTTATTAATTATAAAGTTCCATCCGGCCAAGGAACAAGCTCTCCCGTATCTTTGAACGAGGGACGTTGGGCTTTCTTTTGCCGCAAATATATACTTAATTCTTTAGATAATTTCCTAACCATATCTGGATATTTGTCCACCAGGTTCTGTTTTTCCGAAATGTCTTCAGCTATATTGAACAATTCCTTCTTCTGCATGCCATAGTAGTAAATCAATTTCCAGTCTCCCTTGCGAATCGTACAACTGGCTCCGAAGCCCGGTCCCGGCTTTCCCCATCCATTCGGAAAGTTCCAATAAAGAGAACGTTTTTTTGAAGAATCGCCCGTACCTTTCAGTAAAGGAACAAAACTGACGCCGTCTATATGCTGCACGGTATGATAGCGTTTGATTTGAGCCATTTCGAGAATAGTAGGAAAAAAATCTTCAATGATCAGGTATTTGTCGGATTTGGAATTGGGAATAGTAACGTCCGGCCAATACGCTATCATAGGTTCGCGAATGCCACCTTCGTGTGCCGATCCTTTTCCGCTGCTAAGCGGCGCATTTTGTACATATAGTGGGTTTCGCCAATAAGGTTCCGATGCCAGGCCCCCATTATCCGACATGAAAAGAATGATCGTATTATCCATTAATTCATTTTTCTCCAGGTAATCCATTAAATCGCCCAGGCTTTTATCCATCCCTTCAATAAGTGCGGCATAAGCGGCATCATTGTCCGATAATCCTTTCCTTTTATATTTCTCATAGAATCTCATATCCTTCTCCAATGGTACATGGATAGCATAATGTGCCATATATAGAAAGAAAGGTTTATTTTCCCGCCTTTCTTTATCAAGGGCTTTTATTGCTTCCCGGGTTAGTGCTTCAGTCAAAAAGATATCTTTCCCATAGTACTTTTCCAGGCCGGGAACGGCAAAAGGATTTGCCGGATACCCATCGTGAGCATTTCCGAAGTACGTAATTCCCTGATATGTGCCCGGTGCCCCCGCTGCACCGCCATTAATGTTTATATCGAATCCCAGGTTCAGCGGGTTTTCACCCGGTGTAGTGCGTGCGCCAAAATGCGCTTTACCGCAATGTATCGTGTAATACCCATTGTCTTTTAATATTTGCGCCAGTGATGTTGCATATGTACAATGCTCTATTTTATCTTGTTGGCAGAATCCATTTACATTCCATTGAGGATAGATCAAACTATCATTGGGTGAATCGTTGGATTTATTACGTTCCAATGTCCAGTTAGTGACCCTATGACAGGTGCTGTTCATGCCTGTGAATAAGCTGACACGGCTGGGAGAACTGATGCTGTTGGCATAAGCCTGCGTGAACTTCATTCCTTTCATGGCAAGCCGTTCCATGTTAGGAGTCTCATAAAGTAGATTATAGGGCGTTTTTTGATTCCAAAAAGGGACAGCAGTATCTTGCCAGCCCATATCATCCACTAAAAATAAAAGGATGTTAGGACGTTTATCTGCATGTACATTAGCTACACTACCTGCAAAACAGAGGAATAATAATGAAGATAACTTTTTCATATTTGTTATTTATTAAAGAAACTGCATCTAATAAAATGAAGATGCAGTTTCTTGTTGAATATTTCTTATTTTATACCAATCGGTCCTTCATTAGCTACAGTTGGCCACCCCGGATTCTGGTAAATAACAGAAGTACTGAGATCGTTAGGGTCTGAAGCAGTAATTCTGAAATGTGTGATAGCAATCGGATCCAGATAATGTGCTTCACACCACGAATATCCGGCATCATACATCAGATTGCTTGTTTTAGTAGTACGATAAGGACATAGATACTTACCACTATTGGCATAACTTGAAACATTGGAGTTCGTTTCACCTTCCTGTACTAAAAGATTCTGCCCGTCCTTCATATACATATCTTTCAAATCAGATTCCCACAGATTGACACCTTCAATAATGTAACCCTTAACTCGGTCCAATGCTCTCCACCGTTTTAAATCCATCATACGAAGACCTTCCGCCATGAGCTCACAACGCCGTTCACGACGTATATTATACAATAAAGGAGAAACTTCTTTTCCTGCCGAATATACCGCCCAATCTCTCTCTCTGGAAAGATCCGTATTATTCACTGTCACTGCATAATCTCTCGGCAACCCGGCTCTTTCACGGAGATCTCCCCAATAACCGGCCGCTTCTGAGCTGATAGATGTACCGTTATGTTCCATACAGTCGGCTTCTATATAATTCAGATATGCCTCGGCTGCACGATATACCGGACAACCTTCGATCGCCGTATTGCCATCACGATACCAATGATCGGAAAGCCCTTTGCGAACCTGATAACCTGTTACACATTTCGCTTCTGTTATATCCAAAAGATTCGGAGCTTCCGGTAGCAAATCCGGGGTACCATTCATGATAGTCGGACTCAGTGTTTCACTGGGAGTCATCATGAAAAGTTGCAGACGCAAATCTCGGTTTTTACGTACATTCAGTAATGACCCGTCTCCTTTATATTCATCGCTTGCATAAATCGGTTTGCCGTCACGGCAAAGGAAACTCTCTACATAGTTCCGGGTATATCCTGTATTTCCTCCCACTCGAATATAATAAGGAGCCGAATGCATGATTTTATACTCAAGCAGATTGTACTGACGCCACATTAATATTTCCGAATATCCTTCCAGGTTATCTGCAGAAAATTGGGCAAAATAAGGATTGCTCATTTTATACACGTCTTCATCTGTCTTAACTATTTCATCCGTACAGTCTTTCGCTGTATTCTGTACCAGGACCGCATTGCCGATCACTTCCTTAGCTGCAGCCTTAGCCTCCTTCAGAAAAAATGCAATTTCTGTATCTATATTAAAACCCGTTATATCTTCTGTCTTTCCTGGCCACCCCGGGCCACCCGGAACTAAAGCCGTACCTTTATGATATGTCAGCCAGGAGGCTTCAAATAAAGCAGCTCTTGATTTCAATAATAAAGCCACGTTTTTGGTTATACGGTTCTTTCCACCGGGAATATTATTGCTTAACATACCGATGGCATTATCCAAGTCTTGCAAAATAAAACGAGCGACTTTATAACGTGGCTCCCGTTTACTGGCTGCGACCAAAGCCCCACTTTCGTCCGGCAATGTTTTTGTTATGATAGGAAAATCACCGAAGGTCTGTAATTTAGATAAATAATTTTTAGCACGTAAAAAATACATTTCGCCAATATAATGTTTGATATTGGCTTCCGTACCTTCTATTTCTCCTTTTTCAAAACGGGGTATTACTGTTTCAAGGAAATAATTTGCTTCACGAATAGGCGCAAAAGACCAAGGATCGTTATTAGAATTACTATAAGCTTCCGTCACTTTCCATTGACCGGGAATCCACTTATTATCATAACTGGTAGCAGCCTGATTATCGGTTGCATTATCATTTTTCCAAATACCCGCATTCCATCCGTCATGAGTCGTGAAGTTGTAATGTTTCACTGCATAGGCTGCCAAGTCACTTTCATTAAAGAAGAAGTTGTCCGGAGTCACACTATCCAAAGGTTCCTTATCCAAGAAATCATTGCAAGAAGAAAGAATAAAACTTCCTCCTGCCAACAAAAACAAATATTGAATTATCTTTTTCATACGTCATCAATTAAAAATTAACACTAAATCCTGTGGAAAAAGTACGAGACAACGGGTAAGTCTTTCCTGAAGTATATGAACCTGATCCGTATCCGGTACCGATTGTTTCCGGGTCAAATCCTTGCGGCAATCCCGTAAGTGTAAACAGGTTTTCTCCTGAGAAGAATATGCGCAGGTTGGAAATACCCATTTTAGATGTTATCCGTGCAGGTATAGTATAGCCGATCGACAAATTCTTCAATCGTACATAAGCGGCATTTTGCAAATAACGGGTCTGCGCTTGTTGGTTCTTAGCATAATTGACAGATAGTGGTCTCGGGAAATAAGCATTTGTATTAGGACTCCAGAAATCATCGCCTTCACGGAAGAAGTCAAGATGAGGAGTAAAACATGCTGATTGCCATATATCGCCTGTAGCTCCCCAGAACATATTATCACCTAACCATGCGTCACGCTTTGCAACTCCTTGGAAGAACAAACGCGCATCGAAACCTTTCCAGGACGCATTCAAATCCAGACCAAATTTGAATCGCGGAGAGTTATTTCCAATAATCTTCCTATCTCCCGGGTCATTGAGAGTGGCCCCGGAGGAAATCTTACCATCGCCATTCAAATCGCGGTACATGATATCACCCGCACCCCATTTACTGCCTAAAGCATCCTGTCCGCCATTCGGTAGTGAAGCAAGATGGGCGTCCATTTCTTCCTGACTCTTGGCTACACCGATTGTTTCAAATCCCCATATATTACCGCTATATTCACCTGCATACCAAGTGTCGATTTTACCCGTCTTATTAGGATACCTCAAAATCTTCTGGCGGTCATCCGAAAGTAACAGATGGACTCCATAATTAAATCCTCTGATTTGGTCCCTCCATCCTAAATCCAGTTCAAAACCGGTAGACTGCATATCGGCATTGTTCACTTTAGGAACATTCGCTCCCAGAGTCACAGGAAGTTCGGGAGCCGGTCCCACCATATTAATGGTTTTCCTATTAAACCAGTCAAGGCTTACAGTCAAGCGGTTGCTCAACAATCCCAAATCGAAACCAATATTCCATGACCGCATGGTTTCCCAGCCTAATAACGCCGAGATTAAATCCGGTGCATTCGCCGTGTTGGGACGCTTGTTTTCAATCAGCCAATTAGAGTTAGGATCTTCAGCAACAAATTTCATCAACTGGATATACGGATATAGATTTGTCGTATTCTGATTGCCAAGCTCTCCCCAAGAGCCACGGACTTTCAAATTATTGATAACATCGTTATAAGGTTCCATAAATGCTTCACGCGCCACATTCCATCCGGCAGAGAACGATGGAAATAAGTTCCAGCGCTTATTCCTTGCAAAACGTGAAGTTCCGTCATAACGAAGATTCATCTCGAACAAATAACGTTCTTTATAGTCGTAATTAAGTCGACCGAAGAAGCCGGCTGTAGCCCAATGAGTCAGTTGGGATGCATCAATAGTAGATTTTCCTGTGGCAGCATTTATGTTAGGAATAGATTCTGATATTAAATCCTGCTTCGTAGCCCTCAGCTGTCTCCATTTGCTCAATTCAGCCTGAAATCCTGCCATCACTTTTACATGATGTGCTTCAACAAAAGTTCTGCTATACTCACTATAAACATTTGTGTTGAAATAATTGGTACGTTCAGCGTTTTCTGTAACTTTCGATGTTTGCCATGTACTACCTAAATAAGGTTCACCGGCTACATTCATTTGTGGTACCTTTAAATAATCTGTATGGGAAAAATCATCGATCACTTTATAATTAATCTCTCCGAAAATTTTCCAGTTCTTGACAGGCTCCACCACTATCTGAAATTGTTGGTATAACCAGTCAGTCTGCGAGTTATTGTCACCTCCATAGAGAATAGGCCGGATGATTGTATTACCCATTGGATATCCATTAGGATCTACAGTAGGTTCCATCGGCCAACGTTTGGAAATATTCTGATAAAGAGTATTATCGGTCATGGCAGTAGGTTTGGAATAATCCTTTCTCATGTATTTCATACTATAATTCATATGAAGCCAGGGAAAAAGTTCTGCATTAATCTTTCCCGTCACCGAGTAACGCTGCAATTGATCACGACGGATAGCCATCATGCCTTCCTGCCCCATGTAATTTCCCGAAAAATAATACTGTATTTTCTCCGTTCCGCCACTAACACTCAGCGAATGCTCCTGTGAAAATGCCGTTCCTCCGAATACTACATCATACCAATCCGTATCCGTATTGCCGATCCAGTCCCAAATAGTAGGGGTATTCCTATTAGGCTGAGTAGTAGTGGTAATCACTCCCGATGCATAATCTTTGATAGCTTGAAGGCGGGTATCATCAAACTGTACTGCCGTTACACCGTCATTCCGCTGCATAGTATTGAAATACATAGCATATGTGTATGCATCTGCCACATGCGGCAGATTGATAGCCTGCGACCAACGAAAACTGTTATTGTAATTAACGGTTGCCTTCCCGGCTTTTCCTTTCTTAGTTGTTATCAGCACTACCCCGAAAGGTGCACGCGAACCATAGATAGATGAGGCGGCAGCGTCTTTCAGAACTGATATGCTTTCAATATCATTCGGATTCAGCATATTCATATTTCCTTCCATACCATCGATCAGGATTAACGGAGCCGCATTGGAACCAGCGCCGATAGTACCTGTTCCACGAATATTGACCTTCATGTCCGCACCTATCTCACCGCCATTGCCATCGGAAGCATAGGAAAAATTCATTCCCGGAACCAATCCCTGTAAAGCCTGGCTTACGTTGGAAACCGGACGCGACAATAATTCATCAGCATTTACCGTAGATACAGAACCGGTCAAATTCACTTTCTTTTGTGTACCGAAACCTACGACCACGACTTCATCCAATATTTGCATATCCTCTTTCAGAATAATCGACAAAACTTTGTCACCTTGTGCCTTCACAGTCTGAGATACATAACCTACATAAGAAACTGTGATAATAGTGTTAGGCGAAGAGACATCCAGAGTGAAATTTCCGTTCAGATCTGTTATCACGCCGTTTTTAGTGCTATTCTCCATAACAGTAGCTCCAATCACCGGATCGCCGGATATGTCCGTCACCTTTCCCTTTATATGTATTGTCTGTTTTACGGAAGATGTATCCGATATCTTCGTGGACAATATTATTTTCTTGTTATTTATAACATATTTTACATTAGTATTTTTAAACACCTCATTCAATATAGTAAAGATGTTATTGTACCCGGTTGATATTGATACCCGGCGGTTAATATCAACATGACTATCATTATAAAAAAAACTAAATTCAGATTGTGACTCAATTTGGGAAAGTACTTCTTTTACAGTCTGATTTTTTGCTTCCACATTGATTATAGTGCGTTGGGCATAACTGTCGCTGGCACATAGTAAACCAACAAAACAAAAAGAAAACACAAAAAGCAATTTCATAGTTAATGGAAATTTTTTCCAAACGGCAGGCATGGGATTATCCGCCCATAATTGTTGGACATAGTTGTTTTTCTTCATATCTTTGCATGAATTAAAGTTAAGAAATAATTTATTCTGTTTGCGCGCAAACAGTTTAAAGGCTTTCACATACAGGCAGATGTTGGCGCATCATGCCTGTATGTCTTTTTAATTAAGGAGGCTTGTAATGTTTCATAATAGTATCAAATTTAGTTAAACATAAGGGTTCTTTCTAATATATCTCTATAACCCGCTTCTTCTGATCGTTATCTTTTGCCTTAATGACCCGCCAACGAATGCATGATGAAATTTTAAAGTTTTCCAAGATTTCGTCTACATATTGATCTGTAAACATACCGGTGAATGTATATTTGTCATACTTAGAAGTATTTACTATAAAGTCTACATTATAACGTTTCCTCAGCATGCGTAATGCATCCCTCATAGGAGTTCGGTCAAATATCATTTTCATATCTTTCCACGACAATTCCGATTCTCCATTCGTACTCTTTAATAAAATTTCTTCGTTCTTTTTGTTATAAATGGTTTTCTGTCCCGGCTTCATTGTCACTTTACGTTTAGTACCTGCCTGCTGATATATAAATTCTACTTTACCTTCTATCAACGTTGTAGTGACTTCATCCATATTGCCGAATGCTTCCAGATTAAAACGTGTACCCAAAACTTCCACTTTAGAATTTTGAAGCGTTGAAACAATGAATTTGCGAGTGGAATCCTTAGTCACATCAAAATAAGCTTCACCATCCAGACTTACTTCACGAATATCACCAGTAAAAGCTGAAGGATACTTCAAAACTGAACCAGAATTCAAATACACCAAAGTACTGTCCGGTAATCTAAATGAGGTAATCATCCCAGGCTGTGTACGGATTTCGTATAATTGGGTACGGATAGGCGCAGCTGATCCCGATTGATAGAGCAAAATAAAAATAGTAATTGTCATCGGTATGAGTAAAAACACGGCTACGCGCTGCATCCAACTCCACCAGGGAATATGATACTTGCTTCCCTGCATATGCCCTTTCACCTTGGTTAACTCTTCATTCAAATCTATATTTTCAGCGACTTGCTGTGCGTCGGTCATAAGAAGAAGAGTATAAATGTCAATAGCCTTCTTTTTATTCCCATCTGACGACTTGATCCAGGCTTCTATTTCCCGTACTTCATCTGCTGTCGCTTTACCATCATAATAGCTAATGAGCAAGTCTTCTATATTCGAATAATCCATTTCCATGATAAATTTATTAAAGAGACAACCGGGAAATAAAAAATACTAAACTCATTTTCATAATTAATATTACTTAACATTAATAAACTTTATAATTAATAACAGTTATTGTATGTATTTAAAATACAAGCATTATCATTGCAGACATGGAACACAGCAATGAAGATGCATATTTATTAATTGCACTGAGAAAAGGAGAAGTAATAGCTTTCGATAGTATATTTAAAAAGTACTACCCAATTCTTTGCGCATATGGGAATAGATTTGTAGATAATGAAGAGTCAAAAGAAATAGCCGGAGACGCAATTTTGTGGTTGTGGGAACATCGCCAGACACTCCAGGTTGAAACTTCATTAGGTCGATATTTACTCAAATCGGTATATCACAGGTCACTCAACTGCATTAAGCAGAAAAATTTGAAAAATCAAGCTGATACCATATTTTATGAAGAAATGGAAAAGCTAATACATGGTGTAGAAGCATTTCAATTTCAAGAGCTTTCCAGACGAATAAAAGAGGCCATAGATGGGTTACCAACTTCTTATCGGGAGGCTTTTCTTATGCATCGTTTTACCAAAAAGAGTTATAAAGAAATTGCTGAGATTTCCGGAGTTTCAATAAAAACCATTGCTTACCGCATACAACAGGCAACAAAGTTGCTTCGTGAGGATCTTGCAGATTTACTAATCACCACCCTCGTTTGTGTATTGTCAATCATCCGTTAGCTATTGAATTAGTTTTTCCTCAGTTGCTGAAAAAGAATTCTTAGAGTAAAAAATTACTATCAGAGAAGTCTCCTTCCAACAAAAGTAGAAAACATTTTAACAGAGGAAAGTCTTGGTTCTTGATTTTTCTCGTTTGCAAATGCAGCAGAAACAATATTTGCCCCATACTCAATCTCTTTCCGGGTAATTAGCAGAAGAGGGACTTCTGATTCTGCCAAGTTTCTACCAATGAAGAATGATATTGTTTTTTGTTCTTCTTTTGGCATATTGTCTATCACCAGAGGAAGTCTTTTCATAAAAAGATTTATGGTATGGGTTATGTATTCCTTTGTAGGAAAGTGAAAGATTCCTCATCTTTTTTATTCAATCCTAATCATATTACCAAAATTATAATTAAATTTGTCTGAAACCTTAAAGACATACACCTATGGAGCTAACCCATTATATACCAGTTAATACCACAGAAAAATAGATTTGATAATCAAAGAACTTTTGGAAGAGAATCTACTAAACAATAAAGTTTTCCAATTAAGAATCATGAATATGATTAACAAATATAAGATACAACTCTATTTCCTTGAACAACTGACTGAATTAAGGAAAATTAAACAGGTCACGCAAAAGAAAAAGGAAGCAGTATGCCAAGAGGAAAAGGAACTAATACGCCAATGGAATTTTTTGCTTCCCAATCCAAACGATTCTTATAGCCGAAAGAAATTCAAGAATATAGCTGGAATGACTATCGGAGACATTGCCAAAGCATATAATGTAAAAGTAAACGATATATTAGAACTCATTAAAACAAAAAATCCGTACACAAATTCATGTTCATTCACTTCCAAGTTGGAAATAAGAGATTTATTTATCAATAGATCTTACTTTAAAGAAATAATTTCCAATTATTTATCATTCAAAGCACAATGCAAAATACAGAATAACAGTTTCAAAGGTTCTTCTTCAAATTTGGTGGTAAGGGAAGTGTAAGCCCTCGTTTATAGTTGACAAAAAAGCAAGTATCCCGACTTTCCCCCGAAGAGTCCATCCATGAGGTGAAGAAGCGAATTTTAGAATAAACCATCTGAAAATCAATATCTTTAAAAAGTAAAATTTCTATCCTCAAAAGCTTTGTTTTAACACAGAGTTAAAGCTTGTTCTTTGGATGTGAATAACAAGTTCTTTAAATGCAAAAGACTTATTATTTGCGCATAAGAACCTGACAACCTGCAAAAGGCGTTAACAATGTTAATTGAAGAAAGGTATAAGGATGAAGATACCGGTTCAGACGGCGCAAATTCACTTCCGAAACTTGAGTTATCTTATTCAGCCGGTGTCTGTTTTTTCTTATTAAAGCAAGCAAAAAGGACAATTATCAACTTGAAAATAAAGAAATAAAGAATTTACCACCAAATTTGAAGAAGAACCTCTAAACTAAACAATACATGATTTAGATAATGTAGAGAGAATTTATGATTCTAATAATGAATGTATCATGTGTGTGTCAAAGGAAACTGCTTCTGAAAAAAACATCATTATAAGCTCTTTATATTAAATATTATTATCTATATTTGCGTTCATAAATCAGAATGGACCCTCTCATAATGGAGCTATATGTAGTACTTGAAAAACAAACAAAACAGTAGCTCTGATAATTGGCTGCTTGTCTTTAAAAGCATATCGAGCGCATCTTATTGAAAAGGGATGTATGCTGACTGTAAATGTACTTGCGATATACCCATATAATATAATAAATGCAAAACTTAAGCCCCAACCAACTAATATGCCCTTATTATTCTCCGGATTATAAGGTTATACCTCAGTACATCGAAATGAAAGCCGGGGAATCTCTGGAACTATGCAGTAAAACAAGTAATTATTTTGTTTTCTTATTTACGGGAGGTATTATCATTGATTTTAATCACTATATCAACCGTCCTATATCTGAAAATGAAATGTTCTTCTTACCCAAGAATAATAAATTTAAATGGAAAGCAATTACTAAAACAACCCTGATGCTTACAGGGTACAATGCATCGGTTTTTCCATGTTCGAATGTGAAAAATAAAATACTTTTCAAGAGGAAAAGTACAGTGAAATTCCTATGCCGGGGTATTCCTATGAAAGAGGAAATGAAAAGCCTGGTTTATCAAATTAAAAACTATGTAGATATTGGAATAAACTGTCACCATCTATACCTTCTCAAATGCAAAGAAATGCAACTGTTGTTCAAGCATTTTTATACTCAGGAAGAAATAGCACAGATATTTTATATGTCATTGGGTAACAGTCCGCTTTTTGTCGAGATGATTTTAGGTAATTACTTAAAAGTGAAAACCTCAAAAGAATTAGCTCACTTGTTGGGATACAGCATGAGACACTTTGAAAAGCTTTTTAAAGAGAACTTTGATGAAACCCCTTATAAATGGATGCAAGAACGTAAAGTCAAGCAAATCCTTCAGAAACTAATGGATCCCGATATTCCATTGAAGCAAATCATGTACGAATTTAAGTTTAACACCTCCTCACACTTTAATTTCTATTGCAAGAAGCATTTAGGGGGGACTCCGATGCAGGTAAGAAACGGACATAAAGACAATCTTATATCTAAATAGATTACCCGTTGTTGATTCGCAGTATTTCTGCGCTGATTGGTAGTTTATATGTGGATCTATAGGGTTATATTTGCAACAATTTAAGAAGTGATCTTAAACGATTGGGAAGATTGTTGCAAATTAGCAACTCTGCAATGATGGTTTTGCTTGATCCATGAGCAAAAACTGGTGTGATAGGATCCAATTTCAGGCCATTACCTTTTGAACAGCGCCTGTCCTAACAGAGTTTCCGAAAGCGCTTGTTCAGAACATTTGTGACATATTTTTTTTCTCGGTGTTAAAGCATAAAAAAAGGACGATGCTTGTACTGTGCGTATTTGTCGAAATCACCTTTCTTTGTTGCCGAAAAATTAATTATGTTATACTCAAATTAAAATTTATGGCAACAGTAAAATTAAAGCTAAACAAATCGAGAGCATTGAAAGACGGAAGTTACCCTGTGGTATTCCAACTTCTTCACCAGAGGAAAAAAGAGATTGTATATACTAAATACCGTATGAAGGAAAATGAATTTATACCAGTTTTAGAAAAGGTCAGTTCCAACAATTACGCCGATTGCAAGATCAGCCGGGAACTACATAAGATGACCAGATCGTTCTATCTGCAGATAAAGCGGCTTGAAGCGGCTGGAGATGAATATACTGTGAAGGACATAGCTTCCGCTGTTGCTCACAAATCTGCGGGGAAATACATCTTATTAGATTTTATTGACTCACAGATAGCCTGGAAAAAGTCAATGAAAAAAGATGGTATTGCGGCAGCCTATCGCAGCACACGTTCCTCCCTGGCAAAATTTGTCGGCTCAAAGCAGGTGAAAATGTCCCAGATCAACCAACGGTTCGTAACCTGCTACAAGGACTTTTTGTCTTGCAATGGAGTCAGTGAGAATACAGAGGCATATTATATGCGTAACTTCCGGACCCTATATAACCTGGCTGTAAAAGACGGCTTCGTGCCCAAATGCACTTATCCGTTCAAAGACATTTGCACCAAACCGTGCAAAACCGTAAAACGGGCCTTGGATAAAGAGCAGATGTTACGGTTAACGCAATCCGATCTTGGAGCCAATCCGGAACTGATGCAATCCCGGGCTCTCTTTTTATTCGGCTTCTATGCCCAAGGCATGGCTTTTGTAGACATTATTTTTTTAAGATGGAAAAATATTTGTGGAAATTCAATAAGCTATAGGAGGCATAAATCAAAACAGACTATTCAGATAACAATTACTCCCCAGATTCAAGCCATTCTGGATGAATACGGGATTAATAAAGAGAATGTGGATAGCTATATATTCCCTATAATCCAACCTGTGACTAACCCTCAAACGGATAAAAACGAATATGAACAATACCGCGTAGCTTTGGGGCGGACAAACAGGCACCTGAAAACCATATCCGAAAAATTGGGGATTGCCCCTTCACTGACAACATACACCGCCCGTCATACTTGGGCAACATTGGCGAGGGAATATGGCGCACCCGTTGCTACAATCAGTACCGGTTTAGGACACACGAAAGAAGAAATGACCTTGGTATATCTTAAAGAGCTTGATCGGACTAATCTTAAGAGAATCAATGGTTTGATCAACAGTTTATTATAATGCAGAGTCATCTTATTTTAAAAAGGTGTCTTTTATAACACTCTATTCTATAATAGAGATGCAGGCCATAAAATCATGGGTTCTGTATGTTATATGGTGCAAAGATAGACCATCCGTTATTTACATCTATTGCCAAAAAGAATGTTTTTTTTTACCTTTTGTCCTTTTAGACGTAATTCAGGCAAAAAACTACTGATCCATAGTCTGATACTTTATAATCAATTCTCGTGGTGTACAATCAAAATGCTGTTTGCAGTAATGCGTAAAATGAGCCTGGGAATCAAAATTGAACTCCTCCATTAACTCTCCAATCGTAGTTTCCGATTCCATCACCTTGTTTAAAATACGTTGATTACGTTGTTTCAGCAACCATTGTTTGGCCGTTGTTCCGAATACCTGCTTAAATTTACAGTGAAAATTACATTTTCCCATGTTTGAAAGGGAAATAAGTTCATTCACATTATTTACTTTGGCACAGTTCCCGATGATAAAATCTTTGAATGACAACTCTGTTGCCAGAATCGGGTAAAATAAAAGCGCCAATTCTTCTTTGGTATAAAAACAGCGAAGTAAAAAAAATAGCTCTTGTTGTAACAAGCCATGAAAATGTCCGCAATCCATTTTCTGCTTCAGACAATGCGTTACAAGCTCCAGAAAAGGAGGAAGCGGATAACGTATTTCGACCGGTTCAAAATTATAATCGAGTTTATCACAGAGTCCTGTCAACGATTGTAGCGTAAACTTATCACAAAGATTTAAAGGAATGCCAAACGACAACGAGAGCAAGCGGCTTCCTGCCGTTACCTCCATTTTTATCGTGGCCATCTTAGGTAACAAAATGATTGATCCTGCCTGGAATTTTCGGTCTTTGAACTGATTATAGTTGATGACACATTCTCCTTTAAGCATGAATACGATATGATTCCATATAGTCTCCTTTTCCAGTATGACTTCATCCTTTTTAAACTCAATATATTTGAATCCGTTTTCCAATTTCTCACGGTAATTTCTACATGACAAATGTTCTTGTATATAGAGCAATTTGTTCAGCGATGTTTTCTTATTCATAGACTTTTCTTTTTATTGTTTTTTTTCGTTTTGTTTCAGCAATGTTTCAACATCATGTCGACAATAAATTCATATAATATTGAAACACTGCTAATTCTATTTTTTATTAAAGTATATTTCTATAATTACTTAATATCCCTTCATAATAGGGCACTTGTAATAAGCTGTTAATCCTGATTTTAGAATTGTTTTTATCGGAAATAAGTCTCTATTATAGAATAGAACTTTAAAAACAAACGAGAAAAAAAGTTTGAAATATGTAAACATTATAATATTTATTAATTAAACATCAACCAATGAAAGTGAAAAGTTTATTATTGTCCATGTGTGCGATAGCGGCATTGGCAAGTTGCTCACAAAGCGACGATGAAATTCCCGGCGGAAGCGGAAGCGATGCCCCGGAAGCGAAAGTTATCCTTAAATTAGAAGGAACCGGTGATCGGGCAACCAGCAGGGCAGCGGGGATACCCGCTGGTTTGGATGCGGAAAATAGTAAGGTAAATGATCTTACAGTGTTTATCTTTAACCAGAGCGGGATCGTTATTACGAAGCAGTATATCGGTACTCCGGCACCAGGTGCCAATTCGATATCAACCACGACGGACGCCAAGAAGGTGGCGGTTGTAGCCAATACCGGAGACATGACGAGTGGCAGTGGGGTGTTTGCCAGTGTTTCAAGTGAAGCTGCCCTGAAGGGTGTGCTGTCGGATATGCTGACCGACCCGGATACTCAATCCGCTCCGTTAACCCATAGGGATAATAATCTCTATATGTCGGGGATAGGTACTTTGAGTGAGTTTGCTAAAGATGGTGAATTTATGAAAGCTTCTGTAACAGTGCCGTTGCATTTCTTATCAGCCAGAATACAGCTTAAGGGGATTACATTCAATGGTAAAGATGTTCAGGACAATAAATATGTCCAAGCAAGCGGTTTTGAACAGGATGCCAGTGCTAACTTTACTATCACACGCGTTTACCTGATGAACGCACAGAGGGTGACACATTTCCTTCCTGCTACTGACGGCGGCACTGACTATATCACGCAAGACTTGAAACTGTATACCGGTGGTGTAGCGTGGAGTGATCCATGGACAGGTATTAATGATAAGTTCAAACCCAATGATGAGTACACCATAGAGGCTGGTGCTGACAAATTTATGACTACTGCATCGAATCAGATTTCGGATATAGGACATTGGTATACCTTCGCAAACGACGGTGTTTCGGACATTGCTAATCACCCCACGGCACTTGTGGTTGAAGTGAAATGGAGAAAGGCCCCTCAAGAAATCAAGACCATGTATTTCACCACCTACTTCGGAGGCGGAGACAAGGCTGAACTTGAAGCGGGTAAGACATATCAGGTAACATTGGCTTTGAACGGTAACTTCAAACCTGCCGACGAAGGTGGTAGCGGTGGTGGTGGTACCGAGGATCCGACCAAACCGACCATTAACAGTTCTGTAGAGGTTACTGTTACTGCCGCAACGTGGGTCAATGGAGCAGATATCTCCAAAGAATGGCTCTAATTCCCGCATTGACCTTATGATTGCTATGCCCTTTCTTAAGGGCATGCATACATATTAATAAATATCTGCCACGGCAGTCTCCGTGGCAGATGTTTTAAACTACAAAGAAATAAAATAAGAAAGAATCTCCATTATGACAGGTGCCTGCAAATTCCGGTTCATCCCGGGGATATTATACTATCTGTTCACACTGCTGTTGTTGTCGGGATGCATAGCCGAGAATACCGATGATTGTTTCAAGGGTATCCCGTTGAAGGTGAATCTGCCTGCAGACATACCGCAGGAAACAATAAAAGATATGAACCTCTATGTATTCGATGACAAAGACTTGTTGCTCGACATACTCCCTGTGAACAACATGGAACCTGTTATCCTGAACTATCCGGGCATTCCCACCCTCCATTGCGTCGGCCTATGCAACGCACAGGACGGTTCGATGCTCCTCTGCCCCCTGAAAAAGGGCGATCCATGCTCCGACTGCTTCATCTCGTTGAAACCCTTTGCGTCTGCAAGGGCAGGAGAACAGAGCATGTTTACCTCTCCCGCCGATTTGATGCATGGAGAGCTTAAAATAGAAAATAAGACAACGTCCGGCCATGTCGAAGATCAAATTATGGAAATCTCCCGCATGACGGCGTCCATCAATATAACCCTGCGCGGATTGCAAAAATTCACCGGTACGGACGACGAAAATTACTCGCTCGTTATCAGTGAAACAAGCAGCCGGATGGATTTTAGCGGCAATTACGGAGGCGATCCGGCTTCTTATTCCCCTCCGATGACTCTTGCCGCAAACAAAGACTTTGAGGTTTCCATGTGCCGGCTTTTCCCTACAACAAACGGTGAGGGAATTACGATAGACATCTACCACGACCGGGATTTGATTAAAAGCGTAACGACGGACGGCAGCGGCAACCCGATTGTCCCCATCGTCGGCAAAACCATTAATCTTTTATTGAATTTTGAAAGTTCTGTGGATGTAAAGGTTGAAGTTACAGGTTGGGGAGAAACGGTGGTCTGGAAAGAATACAATTGATTCTTCTGTCCCCGATGAGATATAAAGGTTAAGAATATAATATGAAGATAAATAACAGATACATATCAAGACTGAACGGACTGGTGAAATTCTTTTGGATCATCATTCTGCTGGGAGCTTGCCAGAACGATGACAGATACGGCATGGAGCAGGACGGCCCCGTCCTTGTCAAGCTCTCCGTATCTGCTGCCGATGCCGGCACGGCTTTAGGAAACGGCACGGAAACAGACGCGCAGATCACTTCAATTTATATTCTTCAGTTCAATGCCGACGCCGACTCTTACGGAACCCTGCGCTACGTGGCGGAAGGAAAAAAGAATGCCGGTGGAACCTATACTGCCACCTTGTTGCAGAGTGTGAACAGCAATGATAACTACAAGCTTGTTATCCTTGCCAATCTCCCTGACTATGGCTTTCTATACGGGCTGTACGGCAAGAGCTATGCGGAAGTACAACAAGCCAGCCTGAGCACGGCAACAGACGCCCCCCTTGTTTTCGATGACACTCATCCGTACCCCATGTTCGGAGTGGTGAATGGTGGCACTTCCGTACAGGTGCAGGAAGGTACCGCTTATAGCGGCAATACAGAGTTGATCCGTGCCGTGGCACGTGTGGACATCGGTATCGGCACCAAGAAAACAAATGCGGACGGTACTGTCTCATGGACCAATACAGGCACCGGCAAACAACCTTTCGTTATGACTGAGGTGCAAGTATGGAAAGCAGGGCGGAAATATACCTATATGCCGGCACTGGCGAACTACCACTGGACCACTGCTACCACTAACGGTATCACCTCAAACAAAATAGTGATAGACAGCCCTTCCACCGCTTCCGGAACAACAACCACGAAGACTTATGACACCTCATACATCACAAACCAGACTTATTGTGCGGAAAAAATCTACCTGCCCGAAACCGACTTGCAGTGGGGCAGCGTCTATGACGGTCAGCATACCAACCGTCTGGCAATTATCGTAGGAGGCTATTATAATAACTCTCCGGAACTGTCCTACTATCGGGTGGACTTTACTAATGACAATACCGGTGACAAGATGAATATCCTGCGCAATCACGTGTACCGGTTTACCATCAGTAGCGTGAAGGCCGCGGGTTATGCCACCGCCGAACTTGCGTACAAGAGCATGCCGAAGAATTTAGGCTTCGAGGCCACTCTTGAACCATGGAAAGCGTCCGCAATGGGCTCTGTTCCTTCTATCTCGGGATATTACCTCATTTATCAGGGATTTAATGGAGAGAATGTGAACTGGACTTACGCTGCGGGCTCCTCACAGTATATACCCCAAAAGAAGTCCTATTGGGGTACTAATCAAAAACTTCCATTCGACTACAATAATTTTTATGTCAAGGAAGGAAACAGCTTTTATGCTCCGAATATCACGGGAGGGCAAAACGGGGAGTTATATCCTACGGTGGCAGATGCCTTTAGCTTTGAAGGAACTTATCCCAACTTGATGGTTTCCGCCAACGACCTGGTAGACGACGAGGGTAATGAGAGCTCTCAGTGGAAGACCGGGACTGCGTTGACAGCCTTGAACTTATGCCGCGATATGGAAGAAGGCGGATACGACGACTGGAGGCTTCCCCGACTCTCCGAACTGGCATTTATTTATGTGAATCAGGCAAGTTTGGAAAAATTGCGGGGGTTCACACCTCTGTCCGGTTCTTATTGGTGCGGGAGTGAGTATCTGGTACCCAATGCTACGGAGGAGCAACGGAAAAAGTCCGATTGGGCGTGGGCTGTCGATTTTACCTCTGCTACGGGATATGCGTCGTGGCATCCGAAAACAGACAAATTGAAAATCCGTTGCGTGAGACAGAGAGCGAATAATGAGTAATTGAAACGGTATACAAAAATGAATATGGATACAAATAATAAATATACCTACCCCCGGGCAATCATCCTGGCAGCCTGCTCTTTACTGTTGGCAGGAGCCTGTGACAATTATGACGGTCCGGGATCGGATACCCTGGGAAGGGAAGTCCGTCTGAATTTCAATGCGTCCATAGAAAATACGGAGGGCGCCCAATCGAGGAGTATTACAGGCATAACCGATTTTTCCGGAAATTCCTATGCTTTCGGGATGTCCGTCACTAAAAGTGAGAACGGGAGTGAGATTTTCAAAGGATCGTCAGACATGACAGCGACCATGGAGCGCTCCGGTGCTACCGCACCGTGGAATTGGTCTTTCTTAGACAATTCCGATCATTCAAGTGTCACTCCCGCGGGGCCGGAAGGTAAAGCATTAAAGGTGGTTGCCTACTATCCGGCTGTCTCATCCGCTACCAAGGATGTCTATACGAATGGCATCTCGTTTGATTTTTCCGCTAAGACCGACCTCAAACAGACGGATCTGCTTTATAATACCAGCACCATTTATCCGTTCGTTCCGTCCGATGGATCGGTGGCAACTATTCCTTTAAACTTCCGGCATGCTTATACGTGGATCGTTCTTAACATCACGAAATACGTGAATAAAGGATCGGAGTTCAAATTGAGCAGTGTCACTTTGGATAACTTGGGAGCGAACTGGATTAAGAACAAGGGAGCTATTGACCCGGAAACAGGGTTACCAAAGGATGGATCTGTCGCCGGTCCGATAAGCATCACCATAGAGCCTGCCGTGATATTGTCCACTACGGAAGTTTACACCTGCGAGTTCCTGGTCCCTTCGTTCATGGATACCAAAGTCGGCAACGGCGAAATAACCCTCATCTTGAATATCAATGGAATTAATGAGATATTCAGCCTGGATAAGATTTATCTGAACCAAAGTGACGATCGTAAATCATTCGGTTTCCGGCAGGGACATAAAAATACATATGACCTGGTCTTTAATAACTCTGCTTTGGGCTTGAATATTCAGAGCTGGAGTTCAGAGGTGATTAACGGTGAGTTTGGAGGTGATATAGTGCCTCCCGGGACCGGAGACTTTAAGGGGATAAATTTAATAAATCAATATTATTGGCCTTCAGCCACTCAGCCGGGTGATCCGTGGCAGACTACATATCCTCAAAAGTCTGAATATTTAGCCGCCAATGATCATCTGCACGAAAGCTACCTTACCACTGTGGCCTATGGCGGTAACGGAGCTTATGTGCCTGTTAATACACCGGACCCGACAAAGCTGCCCACCGACGGTCTAAAAATAACGGATGATATAAACGTGTACACGAACGAAAAAGCTTATCCGGTAATTCAGATAACCAAAAACGATATCTCCATTGCGCCTGTTCCATGGGAAGATGAAAACGGGCAGTTGGTTGCAAAAGAACTATGCAGAAAATATAACGGGGGCGGTTTTCATAACTGGAGACTTCCCAGAGCCTCTGAGTTGCGGGCAGTATTAGTACTGGTATCGGCTAATGGGAGTGGTCTTAGTAACGATTTGAACTTTGGTAGTGATGAGAATCGAAATAAACCATACTGGACCGGTACTGAAGTAAACGAAAACGAAGCATGGGGCATGTATATTGATTATAGAGGTTCGATTATGGATACTAAGTTGGCACTGTCTCCGTATAATAAGAAAACAACATCGTGTTCTGTACGCTGTGTCCGTGATTCTAATTAATGATATGATTATAATATGCAAATGAACGATATTAGTAGGATAAAAAAAATAACGGCTTCGATATGTATCGCCTGCTTAGCTTTGGGAGGATGTACGGAGGACAGTCTGTTGCCCGGTTCCGGAACGTCTTCAACCATAGAGCCGGTTACCGTGAAGCTCGCTTTTGGCATAGACGATTATAATACTTCCTCCGACGCGGAAACACGTGCGGAAGAAATGCCTCCTGTCCTTAGGATGTCCTCGCCGGAAATGGATGTAGAAGTGGTGGCGACACCTGCCGCCACAAGGACAGCCGTGTCGCCGGCTGCGTCCATCACCGAAGATAATGCCGTTTATTCGTATATGGGCTTCCAGTTTGACGGAACGAAACCGGATGGCAAACTGGTGGAAAAGAAATTTTTTACTTCTCCGGACGGTTCCATCAAGACAGATGAGGTGGAGATCATGCCTACCCCGTCAGGACAAAAAAACATGGTTGTGATTTTAGCCAACGTCAATGAGAGTGAGTTTGAGGGTATAACGGTGGGTAGTTCCACCTATGCGGATTTGCAGAACTTATGTATGACATTGTCGGTGGGTGACGAAACTTTTCCCAGAAACAAGGTGATTCTGCCTAATGGAGGAGGGGAGAAAACAGGAATCGTCATGTGCGGACAGATCGCCGCTGAAATTGTTACAGGCAAACTGTTATATGTATCTTTGAAGCGTACCGTGGCAAGAGTGACATTCCATATAAAAACGACTTATCCGCATTTTGTAGATGTAGAACATGACTGGGCGGTGACTTTGATGAATATCCCTACGCGGAACTACTATAATGTAATCGGAAGAAAGCCTGTTTTCCCTTCAGAGAGTTCGTTTGACAAATCCGGTCTTTTCTGGACTAAACTGCTTGCTACGGCAAAGGCCGCAAATCCTGTGATTGATACGCCCCCTTTATATATCCCCATCAATCTCCAGCAGACGGTGCCAACCTCTACACAGAGCACCCGTCGCGATAACGCGCCGACGGGCGGCACTTACCTCCAGATCATAGGGATGGAGAATGTATCGGTCCCCGGCATCGAGGATTTGAATATTATAAAAGATTTCTCTATCTATCAATTCTTTTTGGGAAAGAACTTCACGACCGATTACAGTGTGTACGCCAATTACGACCTGACTTACAACATTACCCTGAAAGGAAACAGTCCGAATGATACCAATGTCATCCGGTTGATACCGGGCTATTTCTCGGGAGAACTTACGGGATACAATGCCGGTGGCACTGCTTTGCCGGCAGTAGATGATGCGAATGCCGTTAAATGGAAATACCCGAACAGGATAGAGCTTCATTTTTCGGATGGATACTATCCGAAGGGAAGCGTATCCGGCACCACAACGCCGGGAGAGAAGGACTTGAAATGGTATGCAGGATCAACATTCGACAAACGGGGAGCCACTTCATTGACGGACGGACGTGAGAATACCGCACTGTTGCAAGCGGCCGGCGTTCCTTGGGAAGACTATGCGGCTGCTTACGCCTGTTATCGCGGAACGAACGGATATGAACAGGGAAAACCGGCAAAGGATATTCTGTGGTATCTCCCTTCTGTCAGCGAGCTGATAGGAACCTGGATTTCTTCTTCAAGTACGCGGGAACAGTTGGCGGAGAGTTACTGGTCGTCTACCGCCGATCCGGATGCCGATAAAGCCTTTGTGGTTACGAATGAAGGGAAAGTGTTCTCCGATGCTGTCGGCAACACACATGCTGTCAGAGCTTCGCAGGATCCTGATAAAGCCAATCATGCGGGCGAAGGCACTAAGTAAACGAAATGTAACCTAATAAGAAATATAAAGATGATGAGTTTCAAAATCTATCCCATTCTATGGATCGTTTTATTCTGCTTTGGCTTTCCTTCGGGAGTTTTCGGGCAGTATATTCAGAAAGAGGTTATCGGTGGAAAAACGTATGCCGTTATTTATGCGGATGGATTGGCAGGAGCCGCCCAATGGGGGACCGGAATAAAGATGATGAGGAATGGCACTACCATCCGTCATCAGGTTTCCAAAGGAAACAGTGGAAATCTGGCTGTCAATGATAGAATACCGTTTCGCTTCATCGTGGCTACCGAAGATGTGGGGAACAATGATGGAAATTGGATGATAATGCAAGGAGTAAATGATGGCGGGAAGGATGAAAATGCGGATTTCTCCACCACTGCAAATACAGGATGCCGTTGGTATGGTGCTGCCGGCTCACCGGGTGCAGGGCGCAAATGGCGTGTTCCCACTCAACGCGAGTTACAACTGATGTGGATGTTTCGTGAACCCATCGGCTTGATATATAAAGAGAAAACGATGGAAGAATCCAACAAGAAGAAAAGATACTGGGCTTCCACCGAAAAGGGCGCAGACCAAGCCTGGTTTTTTGAATTTACACCAGGTATCCCTTATTGTGATACCCAGGCTAAAAGTACGGCCAACGGTATGGTGAGATGTGTGAGTGATTATTAACCGATAATAAAGATAAATATGGAAATTCCGAACTTGGCAATTGATAAGGAGTCCCAAAACCTGTATTACATTTACCTGTTCTACGTAGAGGCGAAGTGGTGGGCTTTTGGATACTCCGCTTATTATTTGAATATTATATATCCGGTATTAGTGGCCACCAACAAAACCGATCCTGAGCATGAAGGAGGCATACCGTGCGTGCATGTGCCCGACAGCTTTCTGGTCAGGCTCTCTGAATTTTACAGCACATTAGTTTCAGACAAGTATATACAGGTTGAAGCGCCACCTACCGCATATTGTTACCGGCCCGGCTACGACGAATGGTATGAAAAACTAACAGTAAACTAACATAAACTTTCTATATTGAAACATCCATGAAACAATTCATACGATATTGCCTATTATCCTCTTTCCTGCTGCTTGCAGGTGGTCTTACGACTAATCTACAAGCCCAGTTTTACTCAGTACAAACCAATACCCTGAAACTGGCCACCACCACATTCAACGTGGAAGGCAGTATGCTTCTGGATAAACACTGGACGCTGAATATGAGTGTTTCTTATAATCCGTGGAATTTCAGTGACACTAAAAAGATAAAGCATTTTCTGATAGAACCCGGTGCACGCTACTGGTTCTGGCAACCCTACGCCGGAAACTTTATCAGCATGTATGCCATGGGCGCACGCTTCAACGTGGCATGGGACAAGGTACTCGATTACCGCTACCAGGGATGGGGTTATGGCGCAGGAATGACTTATGGCCGTTCCTGGTTACTCAGTAAGCGCTGGAATATGGAAGTGGAAGCGGGGCTGGGATTGCTTGTCACCCCCTACACGAAATATCGTTGCGAACATTGCGGTGATAAGGTGAAATCGGGCACTTATTTCCTGCCGACACCTAAAGTGGCGTTTAATCTTGTTTATTTGTTCTAAGACCGGCCCTTCAGTTGGCGCAAGGAAGCATGAAGAATTCTAAAATTTTCTATATTCTGTTTCTGATAATAGTTATCACAGCATGTTCCCCCTTTGGCAGGCTCTACAAGGAGCAGTCGAGGGTGACACTTGCTTTGCCTGCCAACCGGCGGAGTGAGCCGGTGGAGATAGCAAAACGCGATTCCGCTAATCAGCCCCCGGTTCTGAACTTTACATTCATCAGTGCGAAAGGTGACAGCATCCCTGTGGGCATGTCTGTAGAATGGGACAGTGTCCATCAAGAGAACCTGACCACGGTGGCGCTTGATGAAGTGGTGGTATCAGCCGGTTCCACGCGTAATACAGCAGAGCGGAACGGGCTGATTAATGTAGAGTTTGTAGTGACAGTTCCCAAAGTTCTGCAACAGGAGAACTGGATGGTCAACGTCCGTCCGGTGCTTATGAGGGGCGACGTGCCCGACTCGCTGAAAGAACTCCGCTTTACGGGACAGCGCTTCCGAGAGTTGCAGGAGCGGGACTACCGGCGATACGACCGTTATGTAGAGAAAATAATTCCGGATTCCGCCAATTTTTACCGCACTTACGTAAACTACCGTTCTTTTGAATGCTATCTGGAACGTCTGAAATGGTATAAACGTAGACTGGAAAAGCTATGGGCGATACAGGATGCTAAAAAACGCCGTCCGGACCCGCTTTTACTGCGTTTTGAGATGTTCAACCGGCAGGTAAACCGGCGGGACAGCCTGTTGAAAGAGTATATGCTGAAGAACTCCCGGCTGATGATAGAGCGCCAACAATGGCAGTATGACCGTGCGCTGGAGCGGGTGAACGACACTTTACAACCCCAGTGGTCCGGTTTGCGGGAGCGCTTCCGTTACTTCAACCACAAATGGGAACTTCGTACCAACTATCAGGCAGGAGAACTGGTTACCCGTAAGAAATATTTTTATGACAGGGTATCGTTTGAACCCTTGCGGCAGGCGGAACACAGGCTCTATTATGTCCGGGGTGTGGACACCGTGCCTCCCTTGTGGCTGATGACTGAAAGGCCGGATACGGTACAGACAAGGCAGAAGTCATTGGCAAACTTTTCGGAGGAGAGCATATTCGCATACTATGGTTTGGGTGATGGGCAGGCAGGATTTACCCGTAGCAAGTTGCCATTGTACGCCTATCACCGCAACCTGTCCGATTCGTTACAGCTGCACCTGCCCGGTCGTAAAGCGTCCAGGGAACTCGAACTCAGCCGGTTCGACTCGGTGACAACGGTAAAGCATTATATCCACTGTTACGAGAGTCTACGGTCAGTCTACCCGCAATACCATTTGATACGCGAATTGTATAACATACATCCGCCCGCCGTGCGGCATGCCGCTCTGCAGGAAAAATACGGAAACTGGATAGCGCATATCAATTCGCTCGACTCCACCGACCTGGTGAAAAAGTTCTATAACACGCAGAAAATAGCCCGTAACGAGGCGCGTAAAGCGATGAAAGACGAGAAATACCATGATATCGTGCGTTTCCCGTTCAATCCGGATGCGGAACTCGATACGGTGATTTATGCTGCCGATCAGGTGAAATTTCTCTATTCGCAGAAGGTGCCCGCAGATGAAAACTCGGCACGTATGAAGGTGTATGTGGTAGGTAATGTGTTAAGCGGCAACGGAAGCAAATATCCGCTTCCGAAGTCGGATACACTGACTTATCTGGTGAGTTCTATGACTAAATTCATTGACAAGACTCCGCGTTATGTGCGAAAAATCATTGCCCGGGATGCGGAAGCCAATACAAGCGTGAATTTTTATTTCCCGAGAAACGGCTTCAACCTGGACGAAACCATTGCCGTGAACCGCAAAGGAGTAAAGAAAGTGAAAGATCTTACTCTGGCATTGATGACCAATCCTGTGTACAAGATAGACAGTCTGACACTCTTCGCTTCTTCATCGCCCGAAGGCAGTTGGCGCGTCAACGGAGAAATAGCCCAGAAGCGTGCAAAATCCATCCGTGACGTTCTGGTAAGGGAGTTTACCGTGCTGTACGATTCATTGTCTGTCGGTGTCAACGTTGAGATGGACGAGGCGGGTAACCTGATTCACCGTGAAGTGAAAGACGAGATTCCGGATTTACCGAACCTGATGAAGATACGCACCATCCCCGAGGATTGGAACAAGTTACGCAGCCTGATTGTGAGTGATGCAGACTTCAAAGGCCATAAAGACGCTATATTGAGGATTATTGACCGTGAACAGGAACCCGACCGGCGCGAATGGCTGATAAAAAGCCAATATAAGTCGGAATACGCCTATATGTTAGAGAAACTCTATCCGATAATACGTGCGGTAGATTTCCGATTCAGTCTCTCGCGCAGGGGAATGAAGCAGGATACAATCTATACCAACGAACCGGATACGACCTATGCCCGGGCTGTGGAATATCTGGAGAAACGTAAATACGCACAGGCATTGGAAATGCTGCGCCCGTATGATGATGTGAATACGGCCATTGCTTACATGTCTTTAGGATATGACAAGGCTGCTTTGCGAATATTTGAGAAATCGTCCCAGACGGCCGATAACAAGTACATGCAGGCCATCCTTCAGGCACGCTTGGGGAATGAAGAAAAAGCGGTGCGGCTCTTGCTCGGTGCGGTGGATATGAACGCCCAAATGAAATTCCGGGCGAACCTCGATCCGGAACTCTCGGAACTGGTGAAGAAATACGGGCTTTTTAAGGAAGAGGAAGATGACTGGAATTGAACAGGAAATAACTGAATGTATGACACTGTTTATTGATTGAATATGATTTTATATGATAATATATTGGGCAAGACCTTTTTTGAACATTTGGAATGGGACGATTAATTAAATTATTTATAATTTTCAAGTTGCTGTGAAGCTATTTGTTTCCTAAAGAATCCATTTTCCCTGTCATTTTAACCTATGAAAAATGATTAATAATGGATTTTTCGCTGCCTGTGAAGGTCGCTTATTGTTTGTTTTGTTTGTGTTAGTGCATCTTTTTATCGGTGGATAGGGAGATGCACTTACTTTTATTGGATGTTTTTTTGAAACAGATAATTTTATCCACGTTACAAGTCTCTGTAGCGTGGGTAAATAGTCAAAATGTACCCAATTGGATTTTTATATGATTTTGCCGGAAGCATACTCCATATTTTCGTAGTCTTGATATATTCCGTCATGCTATTAATGCTTGTAGTCCATCATGTTTCAGAAATATCAAAATTGATTCCTTCAAACCATTGGCATTCACTTGGATTGTGTTTCCGGTGCGTTGAATTTATAACTTATTATCCACTAAATTGGATAATAAAATTTTAATTTCTCCAGCAAAAGAGATATAGCTAAAGAGCTGTAAAATGAATTTAAAGACTGTGAAAAATAATCAAATAGTAGAAAAAGAGATGGCATAGAAGAATTTGAGAGATTTAATCACAAAACAGAAAAACGAAAAGGATTGAATATATAAAAGAAGCCAACTGCTTTCAAATGAGTAAGTTGGCTTAATTTATTTTATTCTCTGAATTTCTCTATTTCAATTACATCTTTTTTGTTATTATTTAATTTGAGTTCAATATAATAAAGTATTACGACATAGGCTCAAACTCCTTTTTAACCCGAATAATCTCCCTCTGATCATTCTATTAAAGATTATTTCCTCTGCAAATTATCACTATGATTTCTTCATTCTTTGCATGTGCAAATCTCAATTAAAGAGAGATACAAAAACTTAGCGGACCTTTTTTGCTGTCCCTTTATAAAATCTCCAGGTTTGTTACTTGCTCATTCTTGTACACAACGAATAGGAAACCCGTACGCTCGATTACGGCTACTATTTAATGCTAAGTAGGTATTGTAGAAAAATAGGCTAACCCCATATCCTACGGGATGACTGAGGGACGACGTACTCCAGTAGTAACCTTCTACTTTAACATTTTCCAGGTTACCATTGGCGTAGTGACGTCTGCCGGAAGCCTGGAGTATCGCGCCAGACGTATGAGAAGCAAAAGAGCCAGCCCAAGTCCAAGGGCCGGGATTAGGATAATTAGAGCCTTTGAATAACTTCGTGAATTCTTCTTTGGTCGGCAATCTCCAGCTGCCCTTTAGGTAGTAGCGACATGGATCACCAACCCCTGCTTTCTCATTATCAGAGCCAGTAGCTGTAAATGGAACAGTGCCCGTTGTACCTTGCCAAATCTTTTTTGTATCTTTCCAATCCGCACTACCGTTAAAATTGGCTGGTTTTACAACGATAGAAAGGGGGGCTGTTGAACTCCAACCAATGAGTGAACCAAATTGGAAGAACAAACCGCTATCGGTAGGTGCGCCAATTTTTGCGCCATTATCCCCGTCGGCTACCAAGTTACCAAGCGCCACCTTTAAACCGTTGATTTCCGTATAATAAGGCGGTGAACCATCGAACTCCATCACATAGTGCATGTTGCGTGCAAAGTTAACTCCGTCTTTTTCAATGACTTTCGATTTACCACCCTCAAACGTAACTTCGGCACGAATCTTTTTAGAGCTCAGATCCGCAGGAAACATTGCGAAAGAGACTACCTTAGTTGTTTCTGTTGTATTATCGGTCACGCTCATAGAGAGCTCATTAACCAAAGTGCCGGATGTAGAAATTTCAGCAGTATTGAGCCCTACGGTTGCCGTAGTAGGAAAAACGGCTTCTGTACAACTCAGCCTCACGCTCTTTACCTTGCCGGGAGCTTTGGTGATATTCAGGTTCACGACGCTCATCACCTGCTTCATGCTTGCCGAGGCATTGATGGCTTCGCCGATGGCAGTAGCTGTACCCACTCCTACCATAAAACTGTTGCTGATGGCTCCACCCACTGTGTACGTTTGCGGATTGGGTAAAGTCAACAAAGTCGTGGCTGTTGTCGGGGTATCGCCTCCGGTAACAGTATAGGATGTTGAATTATACGGGTAGAAAGCATAGACTGTTTTGATACCTTCCGTCCATCCGATTACTTTGGCATTAAAGGGTACGCTTTTGCCGGCAGTAGAGGTGGTCAACCGGCAATTTTCATTGCCGGCTACACTGTTCACCATTACACTGATTGCATCACCATCGCGCCACGAGAAGTTCATCCTACTGCCATCGTCAGTATAGTCTGCACGAGTTTGTGGTCCGATGACTTGCATGGTCATTACTACCTGATGGCCTGCCTGCACATCAATGTCTTCCGTTATGTTTTTGTTACACCCTGTCATTCCGAGCATACATACAGCGATTCCTGCTGCGAAGAGTTTTGTTTTCATTCTTGTTTTTTTATTTTAATTATTACCAGTTCTGACGGTTGCCATTTTCACCTGACATCTGTGGGATGGAACCCTCAATTATTTCAATCACTCCTAAACGAAGAGCTTCATATTGCTCCATATGCACGTCTTGCGTACCATTTTCAAATTCTTATTTCATTTTCTTTGTTTTTTAAGTTGATACAAATCTGTTATTGAAATAAATAACTGTTTTGCTTAGGATATAGTCTTGTTATTCAGCTACTTGTTTTGTTTGCTTTTTAATCTTTTCTAAAATCAGTATATTAGAAAGATTGGGAATCATAAAAAGCTACTCGTTATTCTAATTATGATTCCCAAGAAGGAAAAGCGAAAAGAGACTTATTCTCTGCTGAGCTGTTTCAAAGTTTAGCCCCGGAAAATATCCTTAATCAGCTTTTCCGGGATATGCATACAGTATAGTTGCGTCTTCAATCAGTGTACCTCTTCCTCCCAATATAGGTCTGCCATCAGCTCGCTCTTTGACAGATCGATTTTCCCATAACCCATGATAAATCTTACCGTTATCCCTATCGTCCGAATTAGTCATAAATATATCTTTTACAAGTCCTGTTTCAGTATTGTATGTGACTCCCCAAAGAGTCGTTGCATGCCCGGTAAGTCCTAAGCCAACAATCCCATGTTCTTTTAGTCCGGTCACTACAAAATCAGAGAATTCTTTCAAACTCCGAAAGGATTTACTGCTGGCATATGTGCCTTCAGAAAAAAAAGGTTTAAAGTCTGAGAATATTTCAGGATAATAGGTCGTGAAGTATTGAGGGATTCCCCTTAAGATAGCACCCCCTCTGTTTTCAAATTCACGCATATGGAAATCTTCAAATATTGCCAGTCTTCTGGATACTGCATTTTCGCGACCTGGTATAACTCCATTTGGGGCGTCAGACGGAAGTGTTTTTCCCGCAGCAATATAGCGGTCCTGCCACCACTGAATCATATTACTTTCGGTACAAGCCCAGCATAGCTGACTATCGCCCACGCGTGACTTATTTTGATCATACCATCCCGATTCGAGACTCACTCCTTCAGCAAAAAGGACGACATCTCCCACAGGTTCAGGCTTGGGGGGCCCATCGAACCCCATCACGTAGTGCGTGTTGCGCAAAAATTTAGTTCCGTCTTTCTCAATGATTTTCGATTTACCACCCTCAAACGTAATTTCGATGCGGATCTTCTTAGCGCTCAGGTCCGCAGGAAACATAGCGAAAGAGACTACCTTAGTTGCTTCCGTTGTATTATCGGTCACAGTCATGGAGAGTTCATTAGCCAAAGTGCCGGATGCCAAAACTTCAGCAGTACTAAGTGTGACGGTTGCCGTAGTAGGGAAAACGGCCTCTGTACAACTCAGTTTCACGCCCTTCACCTTGCCGGGTGCTTTAGTGATATTCAGGTTCACGATGCTCATCACCTGCTTCATGCTTGCCAAGGCATTGATGGTCGTGTTAGTGGCGGTAGCCGCACCCGCTCCTACCATAAAACTGTTGCCGATGGCACCATCCACCGTGTACATTTGCGGATTAGGCAGAGTCAAAAGAGTAGTGGCTGTTGCTGGGTTATCGCCTCCGGTAACGGTATATGGTGTTGAGTTATAGGGATAAAAAGCATAGATTGTTTTATCACCTTCTGCCCATCCGACTACCTTGCCACTAAAGGGTACGCTTTTGCCGGCAGTAGAGGTGGTCAACCGACAGTTCCCATTGCCAGCTACACTGTTCACCACTACACTGATTGCATCACCATCGCTCCAGGAGAAGTTCATCGTACTGCCGTCATCAGTATAGTCCGCACGAGTTTGCGGTCCGGAGGCCTGCATGTCCATCGTTATCTGTTGGCCTACCTGCACATTGGTATCCTCCATCATGTCTTTGTTGCACCCGGTCATTCCGAGCATACATAAAGCGGCTCCTGCCGCAAAGAGTTTTGTTTTCATTCTCGTTTTTTTACTTTAATTATTACCAGTCCTGGCGGTCACCATGTTCACCCGACATCTGTAGGATGGGACCTTCGATTTCCATCTCAATCACCTCCATACGAGGAGTTTCATACTGTTCCATATGTACGTCTTGCGTACCATTTTCAAATTCTTGTTTCATTCTCTTTGTTTTTTAAAAGTTAATAAAAAAATAAGAACCATTATTGGTTTCTTTCTATTGTAATAGTAGCAGCGTAGCTACTTGCTGCCTGATTGCGATGCGTGATCAGTATAACGGTTTTTCCAGTCATTCTCGTAGCCAGCCGCTTAAGTAATGTACGTTCTGTTTTACCATCGAGAGACGAAGTGGGCTCATCCAGCAACAAAATGCCACCTGGACGAAGTAAGCCTCGGGCAATGGCAAGTCGTTGTGCCTGTCCCTCGCTCAGTCCGGCACCTCCCTCACCTAAATGGGTATCGAACCTGTCTTTCAGATCGAACACAAACTCTGCGACTGCTGCGTAAAGTACTTCCTTTAGTTCGGCTTCCGTAGCATGAGGATTACCTAACAACAGATTCTCACGTATCGTTCCGCTCAACAAGGTATTGCCTTGCGGTACATACACCAGATTGCAACGGGAAAGTGTGGAGGCAGCCACTTCTTCTGTGTCGTTATAAAGTGTAATGTACCCCTTTTCGGGAGTAAATAATGCCAGTATCAATCGAATTAGTGTACTTTTCCCAGCTCCTGTTTCCCCCACAAGGGCGGTGAAGCTCCCGGGAGTGAAATTGTATGTAAAGTTATTGATAACCTTATGAGATCCATCCGGATAACTAAAGCTGACCTCCTCCAAACGAACGCCCACACTACCCGGCAGAAGTATGGGCTTACCCTGTTTTTCCGGCGGCAACGCATCAAGTTCTTCCAGCCGCTCCACCGAAGTGACTGACTGAAGGAAAGAAGGGATGTAACGGCTCAGTTCGACCACAGGACGTTGTACTTGCGCCACCAATTGCAGGAAAGCGGTCATCATACCGAAAGTGACCGTCCCACTGAACAATCCTTGAATGCTCCATAGAAAAGTGGTAGCATATCCGATGGCAAAACCTGCTTGTACCACAGTACGTGAAAAGAGCGTAAAGTTCGTGCGGCGCATTACTTGCTGGTAAAGGGTGGTTTGCATACCACTAAGAGCAGTAGTGGTATGTGGTATGTGCTCCAGACAGCGGATAAGCGTACGGTGTTGCAGCCCCTCTTGCACATACGATTGTATGTGCTCTTCGGTGGAACGTATTTCGCCTGTAAAGTGGCGTATGCGCCTCAGGTAGATTTTGCTTAGTAGCAATGCCACAGGCATGATACCGACCAGCATCCAGGTCAGCGAGAGGTTGAGCACTGCCAGAAAACAGAAAGCTGCTACAAGTTGTACCACGATTCCAATAACCGAGGGTAATGCTGTACACAGCACATCGGTCACGATGCGGGTATCTTCCTCCATGCGGTTGAGCATTTCGCCCGTATGGAGTTGCTTCTTATCGGTCAGTGGGCTTTCCATAATACGTGCAAAAAGGCGATGGCGAAGCGTGTTTTTCAACCGTACGGAGTTCAGTAAATCGATTCGGGAGTCTATCGCCGAACAAAAGAGCTGAACTACGATACAGCATCCCATCAATGCGGCGTAACTCCAAAGCCCACCTCCGGCTTTGAAGGTGGCGATGTCTACCAGACGCTTGCTCACCCAGACAAAGGCGAGTGAGGCACATACATATCCCATTCCTGAAATGCTGCTCAGGACAATATGGGAACGAATTCCGTTGGAAGTACCCCAAAGCCAGCTGATGCACAATGCGGTTCTCATGTCTTGAGAGGATTTAACGTATCGGTAATTACCTGTTTTATACCTATATACACGTAATTACTCCATGCGGATACGGCTTCTTTAGGACCAATGAGAAAGAGCTTTCCGAAACGATTGCTCATTCGTCTGAACGAATGCACTTTACCGGCTATATACCCTTCGGGACGCTTCATTCGTGACGGAGCGAAAAAACCGAAATTACCGTCTACCTCAATCATACTGATAACCCGTGCAGCCTGCCTTGCATAGCGATCGGTGTAGAAAGGATATTCTTCACGGGGAAGTCCCAGCATATCGACGGCAATAGGCCCGAATATTTGCCAAGGATACCATAAACCGAAAGATTTCAGATCTCTTTCCATTTCTATACGGTTTATCTCGCTACGAAAGATATGCAGGTAGCGGACCCAGTCATATAACTGCCTCAATCCGATCCCTTCTCCTTGCGAAAAGTGATGCCAGGCATGATTGAAAATATAGAGTGCGTCGAAATTTACCGGTGGAAGCGATATGGCTGTGCCTTCTATCTCGACGCTACGCAAATGGTCGTTGTGTAAATGCTTGTGAGTCCAACGCTGGAAACGGGTATTTTGCCATGGTAGAACAAGGCGTTCGGCTATGCGGTGTAACTCCACCGTTACGTCCCCGTGTTTGAAATGATAATGCTTTTCGCTTTCTATACCTTTTTTAGTCCCTGTCCACTGCCGGACGACTTCACAGGCCTTGTCGTAATCTCTTTGCCCGATATACAGATCAATATCTCCGCACATGCGGAGATAGGGGTCTATATAGTTGGTGGCAACTCCTTGTCCTTTGAGCAATACCGGGTGGATACCGTTTTGTCTGAGTAGCTTCACGGCTACAGCCAATGTCCGGTTTAGAAGAGCATGGCTGCGGATAGTCACAGTTGTTACATCACGCAACCTCTTTGCAACCGATACAGGGGGGGAGCAACAACAGGGCAGCATCCCTGTTCCTGTAGCTACAAGCCCCAATACAGTTTGCCGGGCAGCATGTATAAAAATAGTTTCCCAGTCGGTCTGACCGGAAAACAATGCTACGTCTGCGGGTGTATTCCATAATCCGGCACGCAGCAATGCCAGAAATATTTGTTGTTCGCTGTTCATTGGCCTACTCTTGTACGATTCCGATTGTTATCCACTTGCGGGCAATAGCAAAGGCATCCCTTTGAGCTATAGTTGGATCAATGCGGAAGCGTTCCGTTAGTAAAACGGCTAAATCATCTATCGAAAACACTTTGCCTTCTACCGATTGCCACAAATAGGCTGCCGTGGTATTAAGCGTGATGAGCTTGTTAAAATCAATTTGTCCAATGCCTTCGCCTATGATGGTGGCTTGTCCCATTACCTGGCGCAGCCTGAATCCTTCTATTATTCTCATATCGATTTGTTTTTCAGTTTATTTGTTTATATATGCCCAATAGATATCTTCTGATGGGTAATAATGCTTTCCAGACTGCTGCTTTCCTTCGTTGGGCAGGGGCGGTGCAGTCTATTATTTTTTCCCTTTTTATAATCCGGATGGCCTGTCCTGCAATGGCTTCCTCGCTACATATTTCTTTGCCGCACAGATTGCCGTCGCCCATCAGGGTGATATAGCCATGGCGCATAGCGATGATGCGGTGAAGTACATAACGGCTGTCATCCAGTGTTGCCAGTACGATGTCTCCTATCGTTAATTTCGATATGTTTGCCGCTTGTAGCACCACGCTGTCGTGTTCGCCCGTAATAAAAGGTAGCATACTGTTTCCTTTTACTTTTATGATTACGGTGTCACCCTCTTTTAGCAGGTGGATAATTTCGGGCAACAGCACATTGTTGGGTAAAGTCACTTTTTGCATTGTTCCTCCTTTCTGACCACCGATGCGCAGAGCCGGGTTGCTGCTTTATCGGGCAGGCATTCCAACCGCAGGCAAGATACGCGGGAAATGATCTTTTGTAAGGTACGGTCTTTTCCGTCAGCCAGTGTTTTTTCCCATGCGATGCCTGTGCTACTTGTGAACAGTGAGGCATACGACTCAATGGGGGAAAGAATTCTGATAGAGTTGGCAAGGGCTTGTTTTATTCTCACGATAGCACCGATGGGGGCGCTTTCGTTGTGGTAGCAAGATGTTTTCCCACTCCACGGACTACCATAAGCGATGGCATTTCCTTGTGGGTCTATACGTATGACGGGATGGTCATCGTTGAGATGCTTCGTTCCACTAATGCCTTGAAGCCACAGGCGGCTATGGGTACTCTTTCCTGTGCCGCTACACCCTAGGAAGAGATAGGCTTTGCCCTCATTCACCACTGCCGAGGCATGCATCAATAGTGTGTCCAGAGAGGTGGTGGAAAGCATGTAGCAAAGCATCAAGGCACTGTTCAAACCGTATAACCGCTGCATGTCATGGCCCGAGAGGTTTACTTCGGCTGTGTGGAAATCATCGCTTATTTGTAATCGGCTGTTTAGTTTGTTGGTAAAAGGAGTGCGCATTTCGAACAGGTAGCCACAAGCAGTACGATACACATCCAGCTTTGCTTCTTCTTCTCTTAGGTTGGAATCTCTGAGAATAAGGTCTGCTTCTTTTGGGGAGATAAAGTTGCCTACCGTTAATACGAAAAGAACTTGGCGGGCTGGCAATATCTCAAACGGAGAATAAGCAGGAGCCATGCCCTGCCATACATTTTCACTTTCCGCCATCGTTATGCAGAAAGTGTGCCCGGCCACTGTATAAAATTTTGTCTTATTCATGATACGGGGAATTTAAACACAAGATCTCCCCTAAACAAAATTATTCCTCTTTTTAGTGTGGGTGGGGGGGAATGTTCTAATTTAATAATTTCCAGGTATATTATTAGCATAAATATATCGGTGTGTGAATATAGAGAACTTTGTAATGTCCAATTTCTCAGGTATAAAATAACAGCAATGTTCACTTTTCCCGTTCCGCCCAATCTGCTTTAAAAACGGGCGGCTTCTTCTTGATGTTTTTAACGTTTATGTTACACATTGCATGAATTTACCACTAATATGGTACTTTTGCATGGGGCACAAAACTAATTGAATGTCCTAATCGCTCCAAGTATTTAAATAAAAATTCAATATTTTTATGAATCAGTAGTTACAGTTTGATTCTGGGTTTTAAAGATAAAATAAATGCAATGGTAATTTTATTCATCGTATGTACTAAATGTTAAGTTGTTGATCTGTCCCTCATCACCCTTGTACTGTTTTAAATAGAGAGACAATTCTGACTGACAGAAATCATACGTTTTAAAGAGCCCATGCCCTGAATGCTTTTTGTTGCAAGCATGGGTAATGAAAATTTATATATGTAAATATTTTACCTTTTCTTTCCTCCTCCACTCTCTTTTTATACTTCTGGAACGATTTCATGAAAGTATCTTCATGCTTTTCATCTATATGATATTTTTGCATCATGCTGTGTAGTTCAGTTTTTAGCATAATTTCTATCTCCTCTTCGATGATGACTATACTATCATGTCCCAGATATTTGTATGTTTCCGGATCCTTTTCATATCTTGGGTCTGGAATGACAAGCGTAAAATTACCGTTTTCTTTCCATGAAACATTTTGTGGATGTCTGACTGTGAGGTTTTTGATTGCAGGTACAAGACAAAAGTTTCTCTATTTCCAGGCATTTAGGGTGTTCTTCATATTTCTTTAGTATGTTTAATGGAGTACTTGCTTTAATATCGTCTTTTCTCTTTTCTTTTGTATCCACTGATTGCCTTTGCTGTCAGTTATAATATGGCTTGGTTTCGGGTTAAATACATTTATGAAAGCTAATTCTGTGAAACAACAGAAAACAAAGATATCCCGATAAACCAGTAGCCGCTCTATCTCAAATTCTTTTTATAGATTTTGATGATTTTGTTAGGCGTTAACGTGTCTTTCTCTACAATTACCTCTGTATTCTTTATATTAGCAATAGGATTCACCAGAATCCAGGCATTATCTAATCCTATAATCTTCCTGAAGCACTTCATATATTAGTCACAGTATTCTGCCATAATCCCGTATTACCATGCGCCTTGATCCGCTCTAATCCCATTTATTTTCCTATTCTTGGAAAAGAAAAATCCCCGAACTTCTTTGAAATTCAGGGATTTACATCGTTTTGCATTCTTAAAAAGTGGTGCCACCAGGAATCGAACCGGGGACACAAGGATTTTCAGTCCTTTGCTCTACCAACTGAGCTATGGCACCTTTCTTGTTTGCGGTTGCAAAGGTAGTGAAAGTTTTTAATTCTGCAAATCTTAGCACAATAAAAAACACTGATAAAAAGCTATATTGCTTATTATCAGTGTTCTTATTACTGAACTTTTTTATTTATTCTCTTGTAGCGGATTCCATCCCTGAGCTTTTAGCTCGAATTCCTGGCCATCGCGTGTGATAAGTGCACAGCCTAATTCGGGCTTTGTGATGTGACCGATCAAACGAACACCTTCCATTTCCGATATCTTTTCGTGATCGGCAATAGGAACGGTGAAAAGCAGTTCATAATCTTCACCGCCATTCATAGCACATGTGGTGAGATTCATGTTGAACTCTTCTGCCATAACAGCTGTTTGATAATCAATGGGGATGTGTTCCTCGTAGACGCGGCAACCTGCCTTACTTTGAGTGCAAATATGCAATAGTTCCGAGGAAAGACCGTCAGAAATGTCCATCATTGAAGTCGGGACTATATTTGCAGTAGCCAGTTTCTCAATAATGTCTTTGCGGGCTTCGGGTTTGAGCTGACGTTCCAACAGGTACTCTTTTCCGGAAAAATCCGGTTGAGCATCCTGTTCACCTTTAAAGACCGCTTTTTCACGCTCTAACAGTTGCAACCCCATATAGGCCGCACCTAAGTCACCACTGACGCAAATCAGATCGGTGTCCTTAGCGCCATTGCGGTAAACTACTTTATCCTTATCTGACTCACCAATGCAGGTGATGCTGATTGCAAATCCTGTCAAGGAAGAAGTGGTGTCACCACCTACGATATCCACCTTGTATTGCTGGCACGCCAAACGGAGACCGGTATAAAATTCATCCATATCCTCCACGCTGAAGCGTTTGGAGAGGGCAAGTGAAACTGTGATCTGCTTCGGTGTCCCGTTCATCGCATAGATGTCGGAGAAGTTGACAACAGCGGCTTTGTAACCCAAATGTTTCAACGGTGTGTAAGTCAAGTCAAAATGTACCCCTTCCATTAACAGGTCGGTGGTGACCAATACCTGCTTATCGGCAGGATAGGAGAGGACGGCGGCATCGTCCCCCACACCATATTTGCTCGATTCGTTTTCTAATTTAATTCCTTCGGTGAGGTGCTTGATCAGACCGAACTCACCCAAGGTTGCTATTTCTGTTCTCATATATCTTAGTTTATGAAAAAAAGTATCTATGCACGGTTTATCAGCTCACGCATAATGGTGGTCATCTTCGGTTGGGCAGCGTCGGCTGCTTTCTGAACCTCTTCGTGTGATACTTCTACAATCTTGCCTTCTACTCCGAGATCAGTCACTACTGATATACCGAATACCTTAATGCCACAATGGTTGGCAACAATTACTTCGGGGACAGTAGACATACCTACTGCGTCGGCACCCAAGATATGAAACAACTTGTATTCAGCCGGTGTTTCGAATGTTGGACCCTGTGTACCGATGTATATGCCATGTTGCACTTTAATACCTTTTTCTGCTGCAATAGCATCTGCCTTGCGTATCAGTTCTTTGTCGTAGGCTTCACTCATATCCGGAAAACGCGGCCCATACGGAATGTTTTTACCCCGTAGGGGATGTTCGGGGAAATAATTTATGTGGTCGGTAATAATCATCAGGTCTCCGATTTCGAAGTCGGGATTAGTACCGCCACTGGCATTGGATACAAATAAAGTTTTGATGCCCAGCTCACGCATCACACGTACTGGGAAAGTCACTTCTTTCATGGAGTACCCCTCGTAGTAATGGAAGCGGCCTTGCATCGCCATGATTTCTTTATTGCCGAGTTTACCGAAAATCAGTTTTCCGCTATGTCCTTCTACGGTAGACACCGGAAAGTTGGGAATATCCTCATACTTTATCTCATACTTTTCAGTAATTTCGTTTGCCAAACTGCCAAGTCCGGTTCCCAGAATGATTGCTGTCTCAGGGCTTGTGTGCATCTTCCCTTTCAGGAAGGCTGCCGTTTCTTGTATTTTCTCTAACATAGCCAATAATGTGTTGGTTAAAATTATCTTGTTGATTTTGTAATATTTCTACTTCGATGGGCAGGGCATAAATAAATGGTTTTAATTCTGCATCCAGTGCCCGATGGTCTATCAGACGGGTGGCATCTTTCTCAGTAGTGATAATCAGACGCCGTCCTTCTTTCAAATTACCGAACTTCTCTTTAATTAGCGACATGTCTCGCTGGCTGAAGCTATGGTGATCGTCAAAAGCGAGTAGGTCGATGTTCCGTGTATACATTTCCAGTTCCCGGATGATAGCATCCGGAGACGCGATTCCGGTTATCAATAGTATCTGTTCATCTGCTTGCAAGGACGATAGTTCCCTTTCTCTTACGGCAGTACAAACAGGAAAGACCGCTTGTAATTTGCCGTATCGGAATGACGAGAAATAAAGTTGTTGATAGGGGAATAGATTCAACCGTTTTGCGATGATATTATGATCGATAGGCTTGATATCCGGCGGACATTTGGTTACAATGACTATTTGTGCCCTGTTTTTCCCCCGGGCAGATTCCCGTAAACGTCCGGCAGGCATTAAAGCATCGTCACAGAACAGGCGATGATAATCTGTCAGAAGAATATTCAGTCCCGCTTTCACATATCGGTGTTGGAATGCATCGTCCAGTAAGATAACTTCGATAGAAGGCTCTTGCAATGTGAGCAATTTTTCGATACCATGACAACGGTCTTCGTCCACTGCAACTCGTATGTCGGAAAACTTCGATTTTATTTGATAGGGTTCGTCACCAATGCTACGAGCATTGCTCTCTGCTGTTGAAAGTATGAATCCTTTCGTATGGCGCTTGTATCCACGGCTCAGTACGGCTACCCGGAAGTTGCGATGGAGCAGCTTTATCAGATACTCTGTGTGCGGTGTTTTGCCTGTGCCGCCCACGGCGATATTCCCGATACAAATCACGGGAATGTCAAAACTCTTTGACTGAAGTTTACCCCAGTCAAAGAGTTTATTTCTCAGTGCTACTCCCATTCCATAGAGCCATGAAACGGGATATAGCCATTTATGTATCTTAATAGAGCTTTCTTCCATGTAGTTCGCTATTTCACATTCAGTTCAAACGGGACACGTGCCTGAATCATGGCGCGTTCTTTTATATTTCTTAATAGATTGAAATCCTTGTAATAGTCTCCTAACTGGCTTTTCAGCACTTGGGATTCTACATAGTTATTGGGTTGGACATCGAGTAATGTGGATAGAATATCCTTTTTGGTAGGATAAGATACAATGGTATAGCCTTTCAATTCGGCTTTCCGTGCTGCAATTTCCAGTGCTTTGTCGATTCCACCCAGTTCGTCTACCAGTCCGATTCCTTTGGCCATTTCTCCGGTCCATACGCGTCCTTCAGCTATTTTTTCAATACCTTCTTTGGTCATATGGCGACCTTCGGCACAACGACTTACAAACAGGTCATATCCCTGGCTGATCATCATTTGCAGCAATGCTCTTTCATCACCGTTCACAGGACGCATCAGGTTACCGAAATCTGAAAATTTATTGGTTTTTACCACGTCAAATGTTAGTCCGATCTTTTCCGTCAATCCTTTGACGTTCGGGATCATACCGAAAATTCCGATAGAACCGGTTAAGGTAGTTGGCTCGGCTATGATGCTGTCGGCTGCGCAAGAGATGTAATATCCGCCGGATGCGGCATAGTCACCCATCGAAACAATTACTGGTTTGTTAGCTTTTAATTCTTTTACGGCATGCCAGATCTGTTCGGATGCAAATGCGCTTCCTCCCGGAGAATTAACACGCAGTACGACTGCCTTTACGTTATCATCCTCTTTTAGCTTACGCAGGTCACGAATCATTTTGCTCCCTACAATTCCTTCGTCGGATGTCGCCGATCCGTCATAGTCAGTTATTTCACCGGATGCATAGTAGACAGCCAGAATATCACCGCTTTTATCTTTAGGTACACTCTTTTTGATGTTGATCATATCATCGAGCCCTAATATCGGCAGGCGGTCGTCTTCGCTGATTTTTACAAGTGTTTTCAGATAGCTGCGTACGTTATTCTGATAAATCAGGGTATCGGCCAATCCGCATTTCACGCTTTCGTCCGATGGGTAAAACATAAGCATGCGATCTGCATACGCATTCAGTGAGTCTTTTTCTATTTTGCGTGAAGCCGAAACACCATCCAGTATTTGGTTCCAGGTTGAACCGATGAATGCCGTAACTTGCTCTTTATTGGCCGGAGACATTTCGGTTGAAGTGAACGGTTCTACAGCCGATTTGTAAGTACCTACCTTGAATACCTGCATTTCAATTCCCAATTTCTGTAATAGGTCTTTGTAGAAAATGGGAGCTGAAGCGAGTCCTCGCCATTCAATCATGCCTTTAGGGTTAAGCATTACTTTGTCGGCAACACTCGATAGGTAATAAAGCCCCTGCGTATAATTGTCACTGTATGCTACAACGAATTTGCCACTTTCCTTGAAATCTTCCAAAGCGGTCCGTATTGCCTGTAACGAGGCATAAGGGGCATCCAGCCATGAAGCCTGTATATAAATGCCTTTTATATTATCATTTTCTTTAGCTTTTTTGATTGAAGCTAATATGTCGTCCAGTCCGTATGTGTTGCCCGCTTCACCGGTGAATTTTCCCAATAGCCCTTCTAAACTCTCTTGAGTGCGCTCTACCAATGTGCCTTTTAAGTCGAGCATCATTACGGAATTTTTTTTCACTACTGTTTCGGTATCCGATGACGAAATGATGCCGACAAGCGTCGCAATTCCGATGATAAACAAAACAATGCCCGATAGTACGATACCGGTCAATGTAGCAAGCGTAAATTTAAAGAAATCTTTCATTGTACATATTGTTTTTATGCCAGCTTTTTTAAAGCTAACAAAGATAAATAATTGAGTTGAAATTCATCCCATAAGTCGCATAGTTTTTTGTTTTGTCACGGTCGGAGTACATAAAATATGATTATTTAGGTATGTCTGCGGAGTAGAGGAAAGGTGATTATTACAGTGAGGAGTAACAATAAAAAGAGGAAACTACCCCGGATGGAGTATTCCCTCTTTCCATTCTTGAAGAAACCATTATTTATTTCTTAAGAAACGATTCTTTCATTCTGGCAATATCAGTCAGATAATCCTGTAAGTCCTGTTCATGCTCTTCTTCTTCAGCCAGGATATGTTTAGCGATGTCACATGTGGTGTAATCTTTACCGTTTGTAAAGTTGGCAATCTCCTGATAACGGAGAATGGCGCAACGCTCTGAAGAAACGTTTTGGTTCAGTAGGCTGACAGAGTCGAATGCTGTTGGAGAGTCGTATTTGCAGCGGGCCAATTCAAACCATTTTTTCGGATCAAGCACAGGAACACCTTCCAATTCGATGATTCGGTCTGCTATCAATTGTGCGTGGTGACGTTCTTCTTCAGCATGTTCTTCGAACTCACCTTGTACGTCTGCGCGCATAGCACCTTCTACTACCAATGCACCTACCCAATATTGATAGTATGCCAACCATTCTTCAGATAATGCAGCATTCAGCTGATCAATCAAACTTTTTACATCGAGCTTTCCTTGCAGGATTTTTACACTTTCTTTAGCCATAATTCTTTTGGTTTAGGTTATAAAAATTAAGTTGGTTAAGTAACATGGGGCAGGGGATTTTGTTTCCTGAAAGGGTGATTTTAACAGGAAGACATTTGCTTTAGGGATATTTGAAGACGTGCTTTCTTTTTATGTCCGATTCTTAATCTATGATCCAATCTTTGATACTTTCTTTCTTGAACTTGTGCCTGTCCTGCTATTCTCTTGTCTTTTGTAATTGTACTCCTCCCGCTTCCGCTCCAAACCTTACTTTTGAAAATCCGCTGCATCCATACTTGTTCTAATCGCAACTATCCCTTTCGGCCCACTACTTATCTCTTTTTCTAAAAAATAACCCCTTGTCTCTCTATTGTATTCATTCTCAATCCTTTTCTCTCTTTCGTTTCTTCTCCTCCCGTCACTTGATTTAACAGGAGGTTAAATCAAGCCTTTTGTCTTCAAATAACAAGTCTTTTCGAAGCAAAAGCTTTGTTATTTCCGCCCCTGAAATAAATATCTCCCCAACCGCATTAACAATGTTAACGTTTGGATTCCGTTCAATTCCCATTCAATTCCCATTCAATTCCCGTCAAAATCCCGTCGTATTTTCTGTTTAACTCCTGTTTAAATTCCGCCAAGCTCCCGTTAAATCCCCTATTTTTCTCCGCGATTCCACCCCAAAACACTCGTTCTCCTCCCTTTCGTAGCACATATCCTTTCCGTCCTCTCCGGAAAACTTCCCCTTTATATAATATAATAATGTGTCATTTTCCTTCTTTTCCTTTCCGTTCCCCATAATCCTGTTTTAAAACCTACCTCTCCCTCAGCCCTTTACATCTGAATTTATATTTTTATGAAAAAAACTTCCTTATATATTTGCCTTGTATTGGTAAATCGCGTACTTTTGCACC
>ERZ827490.425-NODE-425-length-69636-cov-49.857432_pt1 | contig 69636 bp, 58 predicted proteins | sample MGYA00519770_ERZ827490 | MGnify/ENA primary metagenome ERZ827490 (study PRJEB31778, sample SAMEA3449324) | human gut metagenome | biome: human gut; feature: human-associated habitat; material: faeces | place: United Kingdom | collected 2010/2012 ... | reverse complement strand
AAGGATATACCGTTGCGGCACATCAGCTTGGTAAGTTCTATCGGGATGATCTCTCTACCTTGCGTGACCACGAAAAAGCGGAGCAGTGGTTTCGGCACTCCGCAGAAGCCGGTAATGATTTCTCGGAGTACGCTCTCGGAAAGCTGCTCCTCACACAGAAACGTACAGTAGAAGCAATGGAATGGCTGGGCAAGGCCGCAGACCATGGCAGCCAGTTTGCACGGTATCGGCTCGGAAAGATTTATCTCACCGGCGAGTCCGTGCCGAAGGATGTGGCAAAGGCACTTGCATACCTGACAGCCTCCGCTGATCAGGGAAATCAATTTGCACAGTACACCTTGGGCAAGCTGTATCTCTTGGGGCGGGATGTCCCTCCGGATCGTGAGCAGGCCAGAGAATGGCTGAGCCGAGCTGCGGCACAGGGCAATGAGTATGCGCGATTCTTTCTCGACTGCTTCGACCAGTTCCGGGATCCGTCTGTTATGCTGGCGGCAAGCAAACTGCTCCATCACATGAGCAGGATATTCCAAAACAATTCCATTCCGCCAGTCAACCCGGCGGGGATCCGCATCGATTCCAAACGCCGCAGACGGCTTATGGAGAAGCGCATGGCCATGGGCCACAAGGCAGATGACCATGAGGAGCAGACGCAGTATCAGCAGAGTATGTAAAAAAGGAGGACTCCATGTCAAGCTATATTCATTTCACCGAAGAACAGAAACAGCGCGCCGCCGCAGTGAATCTGGAGGAGTTCCTGCGCTGCCGCGGTGAAAAGCTGCTTTCCTCCGGCAGGGAAAAACGTCTTGCCAGCGACCACAGCGTGACCGTCCGAGGCAACGAATGGTATGATCATGCAGAGGAGCGAGGCGGACACGCCGTCAGCTTTGTGCAGAGGTTTTATGGCCTCAGCTATCCGGACGCAGTGACAATGCTGCTGGGCGGTGAACTGGGAACAGCGTATCCTTCTGCCGGGGAGCGCACCGAGGAACCCGTGAAACCATTTGCACTGCCACCTGCCAACAAAGATATGCGCAGAGTGTTTGCGTATCTCATCAAGCATCGCGGCATCGCAAGAGATGTGGTGGCGCACTTCGCCAAGGCCGGACTCCTGTATGAAGATGCCGAGTATCACAACGCCGTGTTTGTCGGCACGGATGCGGAGGGTGTTCCTCACCACGCCCATAAGCGCAGCGCCAACAGCTACGGAAAAGCCTTCCGTCTGAATGTGGAGGGCAGCGACCCGCGATACAGCTTCCATCATGTCGGCACAGACAGAAGCCTGTATGTGTTTGAAGCGCCCATTGATATGTTGTCCTATATCACGCTTCATCCAGAGGACTGGCAGCGGCATAGCTATGTGGCCTGCTGCGGCACATCCATTCAGCCGGTAGTTCAGATATTGGAGCAAGCGCCGCAGCTCGATACCGTTCTGCTCTGTCTCGATAACGATGAAGCTGGTCATCAGGCCAGCCGCCGGATGCGGGAGCAACTGGAAACGCACTATTCTGTGGAGCGCCTGATCCCGGAGGACAAAGACTGGAATGACGACCTGACCCTGAGCGCCGAAAACGCTCAGGGCTTTTCTATGAATGAAATGAGGTGAAATGTTGAACGCAAGTATCTGGATCCTGATCGCGGCGGGAGCGGCGATGTTCCTTGTCATCGGCGGGCTGTCCATGATGTCCCATCACTATACCCTTGGCAATATCAAATCCCGCACTGTGGGCGATGGGCAGCATGGTACAGCCCGATGGGCCACCGACAAGGAAATCAAGCAGACCTATGCCCATGTGCCCTTCAAAGTCAGAGAGTGGCGCAGAGGACAGAATCTCCCCACGGAGCAGGGATTGATCCTCGGTTGCAAGGGGCAACCGCAGGAACTCACCGCACTGGTGGATAGCGATGACATTCACTGCCTTATGATCGGCGCCAGCGGTATTGGCAAAACCGCATTCTTCCTGTATCCCAATCTGGAATACGCCTGCGCCTCCGGTATGAGCTGGCTGGCGTTGGACAGCAAGGGTGACCTGGCTCGAAATTACGGTACGATTGCAAAGAACTGCTACGGCTACAATGTGTCCGTCATCGACCTGCGCAATCCTACTCGTTCAGATGGCAATAATCTGCTGACACTGGTCAACCGCTACATGGATATCGCACGAGAGGATCCCAAGAACCTGGCGGCTCGAGCCAAGGCGGAGAAATACGCCAAGATCCTTGCCAAAACCATTGTCAACCCCGATGGCGATGACAGCAATCGCGGACAGAACGCCTTTTTCTATGATGCGGCGGAGGGACTGCTCACCTCGGTCATCCTGATGCTGGCGGAGTTTCTTCCGCCGGATGAGGAGCATCCCCAGGAACGCCGGCATATCGTTTCCGTTTTCAAGTTAGTGCAGGATCTGTTGGAACCCAGTAAGGTAAAGGGCAAGAGTCACTTTCAGCTTCTGATGGGTAAGCTGCCACCTGACCACAAAGCCAGATGGTTTGCGGGCGCTGCACTCAATAGCGCGGAACAGGCCATGGCTTCTGTCATGTCTACTGTGCTTTCTCGTCTCAATGCGTTTCTGGACTCGGAGCTGGAACAGGTGCTCTGCTTTGACAGCGCCATTGACGCGGAAAAGTTCGGCTCTGAAAAGTCTGCCATCTTCCTCATTCTTCCGGAGGAGGACACCACGAAAAACTTCATGGCGGGCTTGATGATCCAGAATCTGAGTCGAGAGCTGTTCGCCGTGGCGGATGAAAACGGTGGCAAGCTGCAAAACCGCGTGGTGCTGTTTTGCGATGAGTTCGGCACCATGCCGCCCTTCGATGTCCTTCCGCTGTTCTCCGCAGGCCGTTCTCGCCGCCTGACGTTGGTGCCGATCATTCAGTCTTTGGCACAGCTTGAAAAGAACTACGGAAAAGAAGGCAGTGAAATTATTCAGGACAACTGCCAGGATACCATCTTCGGTGGCTTCGCACCAAACAGTCAGACAGCGGAAGTGCTATCCAAGGCGCTTGGAAACCGCACTGTCCTATCCGGATCGGTGAGCCGTGGGAAAAACGATCCCAGCCAAAGTCTGCAGATGATGGAACGTCCGCTGCTGATGCCAGATGAGCTGAAGTCTATTCCCAAGGGAAATTTTATTGTCCAAAAGACAGGACAGCATCCCATGCGTACCCGCCTGCGGCTTTTTCTGGAATGGGGCATCACCTTCGAGGAGCCCTATATTGTTCCAGAGCGGGTAGATCGTGCGGTAGCTTATGCAAACCGTGAGGATTTGGAGCGAAATCTTCCGCAGTCAAGCAAGGCGGAGAATGCGGATATGCGTGGAGCCTATGCCGTTTCCGGACGCGGCGGCATTGCCCATGAGCCTGCTGTAGATAAGCCCCGGCGCAGGGGCGGCAAGCAGATGAAAACTTACGGTGAGGAGGATCTATGAGTTACTTTGGAACAATTTATGCCGACACCGAACTGCCCTCCAGAGCGAGGGCAGTTTATATGTATCTGCGTGACCGCGCAGACAGCGAGGGCAAATGCTGGCCAGGAATCAAGACGATTGCGTCCGACATGCGCTTGTCCCGCTCCACGGTCAAGCGGGCATTGACTGATCTGGAGCAGCACGGGTATCTGCAAAAGATCCCGCGCTATCGTGATAACGGCAGCAGTACATCCAACCTGTATTCCGTGCAGTAAGGCCGCAGAAGAGCGCAGTCCTCCGCCAAGGGAGGACTGCGCCTATTTGCTGAACCCAGGGGAGGTTCATGATGGATCTCCCAGAAGGACTCACTCTATCGGAGATTTAATACAGAGAAAGAACAGTAGTTGAGTTACTTCTCAGAATCCGTAAGCTCGTTGATTTGCTCAGAGAAAAGGGATGTGTTGAGAAGATCAGATGGTGTGATCATCAATGCATCTGCAAGATTGAATAGTGTCTCCAAGGAAAAGCTTCTGATCATGTTAGGCGCTTCAATGGCGCTTAGATGAGAGCGGCTCATATTAGCCTTCTCTGCCAGTTGATCCTGAGACATGCCACGCAATTTACGCAGGGTTGAAATTGCGATACCAAGTTGAATAAAACGATCTCTGTTCTTAAAGCTGACGCCTTCTTTGCTCATAAAAAATGCCGCCCCTTTCTGGATAAAATTATATCTTGCCCGGCATTTTTTATCCGCTCTATAAAAAGAGCTATTGACTTATTTATAGAGCATTGTATAATTAAAAAGAGCAGAACGGCGATTTATAAAGCGAGACGAGATAGCGATAGAAGGCGTTATTGAATCACCGCACTGGAAAAACAAAAGGAGATTTCCGCAATGCGAAAATCTCCTAAGTCACAACAAATTACCGTGTTATTTTCGTGGAGTTTGCCACTCCACGGGAAAGATAAGCCCTATTTTTTTCCCGTATTATAGCATATTGCACATTGAAATGCAATTGCCTCAACAAGGAAATGGAAGAAAAAAATGTGATTTTATCAGCGCACGGCAATATTTGTCGAAGAAATACCTTGATTTGAAAGTTTAGCGCAGTCAATCCGGCAGTCTGGATGGATTTAAAATAAGATCCACACCCATATGATCACAGCACAAGGAGGAATTACAAAATGGCAAAGGGTGAAAATATCTTCAGACGGCGGGATGGACGCTGGGAAGCCCGCTATAGCAAAGGGCGCGAACTATCCGGAAAAATCAAGTATGGATACTGCTATGGAAAAACATATCGTGAGGCCAAAGAGAAAGCAGAAAAGTGCAAAGCGGCGTTAGCAAGCGGAAATCCCTTGCCAACATCCAGGACTCCAAATCTGTTTTCCGCCTATTGTATGGGGTGGCTTCACGCAAAGAAAAGCAAGGTGAAAGAATCAACGTATATCAAGTACAGCACGGTAGTTGAAAAGCACATCATTCCCAAGCTTGGCGCTTGCTGCCCTTTGGGATTTACTACGGAACTGATGGACGATTTCATCAAAGAATTGCAGTTTGAAGATGAGCTGGCACCAAAGACCGTACATGATATTCTGGTCGTGCTGCACGGGATATTAAAGTTCACTGCTTCAAAGTGTAAAGGAGTCTTTCCTACCGTGGAGATCAACTATCCGAAGATAGGAAAAAAGGAAATGCGCGTTTTGTCCAGAGAGGAACAGGAGCACTTCATTTCCTATCTGCAAAGCGATTTGGATCCATGCAGATTTGGTATCTTGCTGGCGTTGTGTACAGGCATCCGAATTGGTGAACTCTGCGCGTTGCGTTGGGAATACGTTTCTACAAGAGATAAAGCAATCAAAATTGTAGAGACGCTGCAAAGGCTGCGTGACACCAGCGCATCACAGAATGCTCGAACGAGAATCGTAATCGGTCCACCCAAAAGCGATACCTCCGTGCGAACGATCCCTATGACGGAATACGCGGCTGGGCTTTGCAGGCACATGAAGCCGCAAAGTTCAGCCGCATATGTTTTGACCGGAACGGGCGCATTCATGGAGCCACGGGTATTGCAGTATCGATTGGAAAAGTACACGCAGGCATGCGGCCTGGAGGGGGTGCATTTTCATACACTTCGGCACACATTTGCGACACGAGCTGTTGAGGTCGGATTTGAAATCAAATCCTTGTCCGAAATCTTAGGCCATGCCTCTGTCACAATCACGCTGGACCGATATGTGCATTCTTCGTTGGAGCTGAAAAGGGACAATATGCAAAAGCTGAATGCTGCAGGGATGTGATCTCTGCGCAGTCAAAAATCAGTGTTATCGGATGATATCAAACCGGGAAAAGCCCTGCCATGCGGGGCTTTTTCTTTGCTTTTTGTAGCAGAGTGGCAAACTCCATGAAAATTCCGATTGTGGATCAGCAAATCATTCGCAGTAATAAAAATGATTTGCTTTTTTCTTGGACACAACATAGTGGGCACTCACTCAGTAATAACATCATGTACCATAAATGAGGTAATCGAATGAAGAGGGAACGGAATGCAAAGCAAGCTTTTATTGAGGGGACAGTTCGTGTTGTGGCCAGGGATGGATTAGACAAAACGACAACGAAAGCAATCGCAACAGAAGCTGGCCTGAGCGAGGCATATATCTATCGCTGCTTTGAGAGCAAAGAGGCGCTACTGTGTGCTGCCTTCCACATGGAAGATGTCGCTTTCGCATATTTTCTCAAGCAAAACCTCGTGGGTATGCATATACAGAATGCTCCATGGAAGGACAGAGCGTTTCAACTGTGGTCAGCAAGCTGGAGGTTCATTCTTGGAAGGAAGGACGACTGCCTCTTTTACCTTCGATACTACTATTCTGCGAATTGCCGCACTTATGCATACGAGGAGCATCTCCAATGTTTTCAGGAGCTATTTTCAGCGGTGGAACAGACTTTCAAACCGGAAGCCAATGTCAACATGCTACTTCATCAGGTTTTTGACACGATGCTGTCTTTTGCCGCAAGAGTGCTTGGCGGCGAAATGCCGGATGATGATGCGACCACGCAGTGGGCATTTGAACAGATATACAGCTTTGTTGTACCTAACGTTCGTGAAGAGCTTTTGATCCCATCTGGCTCAACACCGGCCTGACGGTGCAGCTACTTAGAGATTAAGAGTGTAGGGATGTGGGATATATGGCGTCAACAGCGACCGGCTGTTTGGCAGAGAAAAGCTCTGCCGATGTGATCATTCAGATAGCAAAGCCTGTACTGCGGCAGAAGAAGCTGTACCTGATAACGAAGCGTGTTTTTGACATAGTATGCTCCTTTTTGGGCCTGCTGATTTTAGCAATCCCGATGATGATCATTGCACTGATTGTCACCATAGACTCACCAGGCGCTCCGATTTTTAAGCAGGAGCGGCTCGGCATCAATGGGAAGCCGTTTATGATCTATAAATTCAGATCCATGTGCCTTGATGCGGAGGAAAACGGCCCCCAGTGGGCGGATGAACAGGATCCAAGATGCACGCACTTTGGCCAAATCCTTCGGCGCACTCGGCTGGACGAGCTTCCCCAGCTTTATAACATCCTGCGAGGCGACATGAGCTTCGTTGGCCCACGGCCGGAGCGTGCCTATTTCTACAGAGAATTTGAGAAATATATTCCAGGCTTCTCCAACCGCCTGCTGGTCACGCCGGGGCTGACCGGGTATGCACAGGTAAACGGCGGATACTCACTAAAACCGGAAGAAAAAATCATCTACGATATGGAATACATTGAACGCCAATCCATCATCCTTGATATCAGGTGCCTCTTAAAGACTGTACATATCGTTTTTTCTCATGAGGGTGCCAGGTGATATTTGTGTGTTAGGGTTCTTAAACCGGAATAAGAAAAAAGTAAGAGAGATCGTGAAAAAATGAAACGTGACATCCTTTTCCTCTGCCAATTTTTCTATCCAGAATATAACTCCTCCGCAACACTCCCTTTTGATACTGCCAGTTATTTGGCGCAAAACGGATACTCTGTCGGTGCCTTGTGCGGCTATCCAAGGGAATATAACACCAGCGGTGAGGTTCCAGTTAGAGAGACGAAGGATGGCGTTTCCATTCACCGGCTTCACTATATGCAGCTCAGCCGACACAGTAGGCTTGGAAGACTGATCAACTATTTTTCTTTTACACTCTCGGTCTTGCTCCATATTTTCGAAATTAAGGACTACCAAGCGGTCATTGTCTATTCGAATCCACCGATACTTCCTATTGCTGCAATTTTGGCCAATAGACTCTTTAAAACGAAAATCATCTTTGTGTCCTACGATGTTTATCCGGAAGTCGCTTATGCCTCGGGTAGTCTGAGAGAAGGCAGCACCGTTTCAAGCGTGATGCAGCGAATAAACAGAAGCCTCTTCCAACGCGCTGAATCTGTCGTGGCATTGACCGATGAGATGCGGGAATACCTTCTTGACCATCGGCCTGAGCTTTCTGCGAATCGCGTTGTCACCATTTCCAATTGGGCGCATGAAGCAGCAGATGGCAGCAAGTCCGCAGCACGGGCTGAACTGGGATATACAGATGGGGACTTTATCGTTGCCTACTTTGGCAATATCGGTATCTGTCAGGACGAAACAGCCTTGATTCAGGCAATGAATCAATTGGCGGATCACAAGAATATCAAATTTTTAATTGCTGGGCACGGAAACAAGATGCCATCAGTCCGACAGGCGGCAGAACGGCTTCCAAATGTCCGGATCTGCGATTTCCTCACAGGAACTGCTTTTGAGCATGCGGTCGCTGCCAGTTCCTGCGGTATTGTCAGTCTCGAACAGGGGCTGACCGGTATGTGTGCCCCCAGTAAATATTATAGCTATCTCCAGGGCGGTTTGCCAATTCTGGCTGTTGCGGAACAGAGCTCCTACTTATCAAAGGGTGTTTTGTATTCTGAAATCGGGCTATGTTCAGATGTAGGAAATGGTGTGCAACTCACCCAGAATATCTTGCAATTGTATCAGGACCCGGAACTGTGCAAAAAAATGTCCGGCAATGCAGTGAGACTATACACGGAAAAGTATGCAAAGGGCATCGGCCTGAACAAGTATGCCGCCTTGTTCAAGAACGTATTACGCACGGCCAACTAAGGAATTGTTTTTCATGAAATACCTATTCATTAACTCTGTCTACGGATTTGGAAGTACAGGCAGACTTATCGCAGATAAATGTGAACAGCTTAAAAACGAGGGCCATGAATGTGCTGCTGCATATGGAAGAACATGTGCAGATAACGGTGCGGCACAACTGATTCGAATCGGCACAAAGCCGGATTATCTGTTTCACGCAGGAATTACGCGCTTATTCGATTTGAATGGGTATGGCTCCAGAGCGGCAACACAGCGATTGCTTTCACAAATCGAGCATTTCCGGCCTGATGTGATTTGGTTGCACAATCTGCATGGCTACTATTTAAATATTGAACTGCTCTTCAAATGGTTGAAAAAGCATTCTCAAATCAAAATCCTTTGGACGCTTCACGACTGCTGGGCATTTACCGGACACTGTGCTCAATTTAGCGCAGCAAAATGTGACCGCTGGAAATTCGGCTGCGGGGATTGTCCACAGTTGAAGGCATATCCCAAAACATATGGGGTGGATCATACACAGAGGAACTACCGGCAGAAACAGGCGTGTTTTACTGGCCTTGCGAACTTGACAATCATTGTTCCATCGAAATGGTTAGCTGGGGTAGTGAAGCAAAGCTTCTTAAAAGAATATCCCGTTGAGGTATTACATAATCAGATTGATAAAAGCCTGTTCAAGCCAACACCGAGTGGTTTCCGAGAGCAATACGGATTGTACGGGAAAACGGTTATTTTAGGTGCGGCCAGCGTTTGGGATAAGGAGAAGGGGTTGCTCGATTTTTGTCGGCTGCGTGAAAAACTGGACAGCAGATTTGCGATTGTCTTGGTTGGCGTGACGGAAAAGCAAAAAAGGAAGCTCTTGCCGGGGATCCTGGCTCTGCCCCGTACAGCCAGTCCCGGTGAGTTGGCCAAAATATACAGTGCGGCAGATGTGTTTGTTAATCCTACGCATCAGGATACATACCCGACAGTGAACTTGGAAGCCAGAGCCTGCGGAACGCCAGTCATCACCTATGATGTAGGTGGTAGCCCTGAGAGTGCAGGCGGAAAGTACATTGTAAAAGAAAATGATATTGACGGGCTGGCAGAGCAAATTTATAAACTGACGGAACGAGAAGCGGCGGAGCTATCTGTATGATTATTTTGGGACCATTATTCCCGGAGGAACAGGAACAGGAAATTATATCCGCATCAAAACGAGGCGTCTCCAATGCGGCAAATAACTTTCAATGGAATTTAATCAAGGGAATCCATGCGAATACAGATGAACCGCTGATTGTTATCAATGCCCTGCCGGTTGGAACATGGCCTAAAAACTTCAAAATCTTTCGCCTGAAAGATACAGACTGGTCCTGTGGGAATATAGTCGGCCATGAGGTCGGCTGTTGGAATATCCCGCTCGTAAAACAATTCATACGAATGAGGAAGGTACGAGCGTGGCTGAAGAAGTATCCATATGAATCAGAACTCCTGATTTTCACAGCATATCTTCCATTTTTGTGGGCTGTCAATAAACTGAAGCCCGAATACAGGGTAACAGCGGTGATTACGGATATTCCCGAGTTTTATGATATGCACCAGGTTTCTGCATTCAGGAGACTCTTGCGGAGAATCCACTGCAAAGTTGTTTATCACTTTATGGTAAGAGTAGATCGTTTCATCCTCCTGACGAAACAAATGACTGTGCCTTTGCATGTAGGCAATCGCCCATACCTTGTGATGGAGGGAATGTGCGGGGATGTTGCAGATGAACCGCCGGTTTCAAAGCCTCAACCATTTTCAATGCTATATACAGGACGGTTGAACCGGCGCTATGGCCTTGAATTACTCCTTCAAGCGATGAAGGAATTGCATGATCCTGACATTGAATTGTGGCTGTGCGGCTCCGGCGAAATGGAGGAAGAAATTCGTGCATATGCTGCTCAAGATCCCCGTATTCGCTTCTTCGGCTTTTTACCGCATGTGGAAGCGGTGCAGCTGCAGAAGAAAGCAACCGTGCTTGTCAACCCCAGAACCAATCAGGGTGAATACACGAAATACAGCTTTCCCTCCAAGACCATGGAGTATATGGCATCGGGCCGTCCGGTCATGATGTTTCGCCTGGACGGGATACCCGGAGAGTATGATCCATTCTTAACGTATATTCCAGAGGAGAGTGCTGCCTCCGTTCGGGACACAGTGGAATCTCTCAGAAAATTAAGTCCATCAGAGCTGGATGAGATGGGTGCGAGAGGAAGAGAATTTGTGCTGAAGAATAAAAATCGAAATGTGCAAATGCGCCGGGTCCTGGACTTCATTCATAAGGAGCAAAGCAACGCATGACAATTGTACCTCTGTTCCTGCTGACGCTCGGCGCAATCAATTGGGGATATGCATATCCGCTGGTGTTCCTGTTTGTAGCTCTGCTGCGGCAGCGAATGCTTGGCAGAGAAATCTATTTTAACTTCTTATATGCGCCAGGCTTTTGGCTGCTGCTGTCTGCAGGCATGACATATGCCTTGATTGGAATGCGGACGATCTCAGGTGTGTACCACCACGGAGTCCTGCCAGTCGTCGCATTTGCGATCGGTTGGCTCATTGCTGAGGGAAGTTCTGATAAACAAATCCGAGATGGCATTTTGGCGCTGGCAACCGGATTTGGAACTTATGCGACCTTGAATATGCTGGTCAACATCGGAAATAACCGATACCGCTTGATCGATTTCTGGACAGGTACATATCGAGCTGCAACGGGATCCGGCGCACTAAATACGTTGCCGATCTCAGTTGCCCCCTATGCGGTGAAGTTCGAGAAAAGGCTCCCGGTAAAGATCATGTTCCTTGCGTTGTTTTTTGCCACAATTCAGTACATGTTCATGCTGGGAACACGAACACAATTTGCAATTCTTCTGCTGATCGTGATTCTTGCCGCACTGCAATTCGCATACAGCGAGCAGGGCATTGCCGGAGTTTTGAAATGTATTGGAATCATGGCTGTTATCAGCCTGATTGCGTTTCTGCTCTACCATTTCAATGTCTTGTCCATAAGGGACTATATCCTGAGTACAAATTTGGCGGCGCGCTATCAGCGGCGGGCATCCTTAGAGAATGCAGATTCTTTCCGCTTTCAAAGCTTTTGGATCGGACTGCGTGAATTGATTCAGTACCCGATGGGCGGCCGAGCCAGTCAGGTATATCGCCATAACATGTGGTTGGATGTTGGCAGAGTTTCAGGAATCATTCCATTTTGCTTATTGCTGGTTTACTCCATAAAAAACTTCGCCAATGTGACGGTGATATGGAAGAACACCAAAATCCTTCCGTCACTGCGATACCTTCTTCTGTTCCTGTATATCGGCGCATATGTCAATTGCTTTGTTGAACCAATTTGGGAAGGTGCATTGAACTTCTTCCTTGCTTTGTGCGTGGTGGATGGAATGGTCAGTGCAATGATGAGGAGATTAGAGAATGACCACACTCCAGAAGAAAGTGTTTCAGATACTTCAAATCTTCACACAGATCTGTGATCAGCTGCAGTTGAAATACTTTTTAGTATGCGGCAGTGCGCTTGGGGCGGTTAAGTATGGCGGCTTTGTCCCTTGGGATGATGATGCCGATGTCGCGTTATTCCGCAATGATTATGAACGCTTCTGCAAGGAAGCTCCGGCTTTGCTTCCGGAACAGCTCTTCCTTCAAAACTTTCAATCAGATCCTGCATTTCCCGCAATCTACAGCAAGCTGAGAAATTCAGAAACGACCTGCATTGAGGAAAGCGTCGCGGCACTTCCAATCAACCATGGAATCAGCATTGACATTTTTCCTCTGGATGGTTACCCGACAGATAAAAAAGAACAGGAACGACTGGAACGTAAGAAAGCTTGGTTTGTCAGAAAGCTTTCCATTCCCTGCGTTCGTCCTGAGCGATGGAAGGAAGCGGTTGTGAATCCGCTGCGAGCTTTGGGTTTTGGTAAAAATACCGCACAAACTGCTGCGGCCTATACAGCATTGATCTCTGCATGGCCGACAGAATCTTCGAGTGTCATCGCAAACCACGGAAATTGGCAAGGACGCTTGGAATACCACAGAAAAGAAATATATGGCGATGGCAGCTACGGCATATTCGAGGGGCTTCCTGTCCGGCTTCCGGCAGACTGTGATGCGTATCTGAAGCAGAAGTATGGTGACTATCAGCAAGATCCACCGCCAGATAAGCAAAGAAGCCATCACAGATACTTGAAATTAGATACCGAGCATCCATTCACGGAATACTTGGGATTTTAGGGCATACGCCCTGAAGAATATAGCAAAATCAAAAACAAAGGAAGGTCATGGAATGAAAAGAAAGACACCAGTCAAACTGATAGGCTATTTGTTATGCGGTGCACTTTTGTGTGGCCTGTTGACCGGATGCGGCAATGACAAAGTGCAGGAAGAGCAGAATGATAATGTTTCTGCAGATACGATTCCAGAAGATGTAGTCGTTCATACAGACTACGGTGATCTGCATTATCCGGATCGTTGGCAGGAGTATGTTACCATTCGCCAGGAGCAGAACGGAAACACGATTGCGGTTACCTTTGAAACCAAGAGCGGAGAAGAAACCTATGAATTGTTCAAGGTTTTAATTGGTGATGACAGCAGCGAGGTTGTTGGCTGCCTGACGGATGACACAGGGACCCAGCGAAATGTTTATCTGCATGTAGAGGAACTGCCTGCAGACTCTGGCTTGGAAGAGACAGAGCAGACCCGCTTCTACGCAATGCAGGAGGACTTAAATTATCTGATCGATAATTTAAAATAAATGTAAGGAGAAACTGACATGGCGAGAGGAACAATGAAAAGGTATCTGTCAATGTGCCTTGTCATCGTCATGCTGCTGACAACGCTACTGCCTGTTGGAGCGTATGCGGCAGATGACTCGGCAATTGAGGATACCGCCACGAACTATGAAGAACCTGTTGCTTCTGAACTCGAGGATGTCTCCGTTGAACTGGAAGACCAGGAATCGGAGCAAGTGGATGACACATCTGCCGTCACTGAGATTTCAGACTATGCGACATTCCTTTCCTGCTTCAAGGTTCTGGAAGGCTATGCCCAGACCTATACGGAAGAAAATGTCGGTGAGAATGCCAATGCGCTGATCATCAACTATATCCGTACAGGCGTGGAGCGGTATACCTCCGGCACTTGGGAAATGGTCTGCGGCAAGGAGAACACTGCCTTCACCGCCTACGTTTCCGAGCAGGATACCGCGAACAACACTTCGGCCTCTGCGCTGAAGAACATCAACAACTTCACATTGCCCAATGGCAATAAAGTTGACCTTGGCCATGTGTTTGGCGCAATGGATGTGGCCAATTACGCCAAGGTGCAAGGCATGACGGATGCTGTTGTTCAGGCTCGTGCCGACATGGGCAGTTGGGCCGGTGACATTACAGATCTGATGTACTGCGCCGAAAACGTGGATATCGCTGACAAGGTGGATACCACGGAGACTGACGTCGATACGCTTGCCGCCAACATTCGTGCAAGATACCTCGGTGTAGATTACGGCACACTCAACAGTGTGGATCACTCCTTCACCGATACGGATCTCTATGGCGATATGGATGCTTTCTATCTCACAACGGAGATGAACCGTGGCGGTGTTGCGCTGAGCACGATCATTGAGAACTACTTCACCGCAGGGCTTACAGATGCAAGCCGCGCTTCCTACTTTCTGACCAACCGCCTGGGCGGCATGGTCACCAAGGACGGTATCCGGAGCAAGGTTATGAGTACCTATACCGGGAATACCCTGATCGGTGCGCTGGAGAGCTCCTATTCTCTGACCGATCTTTCCAACTATGAAACGCTGCGTAAAGCGTGCTGCTACGCTTTTGCAGATTATCTCTTTGACCTTGCGGGTGATCCGAACGGTACCGACCCGGTCGACCCTGATCCGGATCCCGAACCCGACCCGGAGCCGGATGATGCATACTACTCTGTGTTCTCTTCGGATACGACGACGGTCGCTCCCGGCGTGACGCAGACGATCAACTATGCGCTGACCAAGGACGACAAGCAGATCGTTTACTACATTGCGACCGCTGATATTTCCCGCGATGATGTGAGCATCCACGCCAATTATCATGCCAACGATCCGAGCCAGGGCTGGGCCATGTCCCGCGTATCCGACCAGATGACTGCGGCCCAGAAGCGCCACTCCGATCCGGCCGACACGGCGAACTATGTGGAACACTACAATGCGGTCGTCGGTGTCAATGCAGACTTTTACAACATGACCACCGGTGCCCCCAGCGGTGCTTTGGTCATGGAGGGTGTCGAATATCACGGTGTCGCCTCTGAAAACTTCTTTGCGATCCTGAAGGATGGAACCGCCATGATCGGCAGCTCCAGCGATTACGCAGCCTATAAAGACCAAATCCAAGAGGCTGTCGGCGGCAGCGTTTATCTGGTCAAGGATGGAAAGTCCGTCGTGACCAGCGCAGCAGACTATTATAACAGCCGTCATTCCCGCACCTGTGTGGGTATCACCGCTGAGGGCAAGGTTGTCTTGATGGTGCTGGACGGTCGTCAGGAACCCTTCTCCGCCGGCGGCAGTGCTGAAGAACTGGCACAGATCATGCTGGACGCAGGCTGTGTGACCGCAATCAATCTGGACGGTGGCGGTTCCACTACCTTCGTAGCGAAGCAGGAAGGCAGCAATACGCTCACGGTCGTGAACCGTCCTTCGGATGGTTATGAGCGTTCCGTTAGTTCATCTCTGATGGTGGTCTCCACAGCCCCTGTCTCTACGGAGTTTGATCATGCCCTGATCACCTCTGCTTATGATTACTTGACGAGCGGCGCCGCAGTCCGCTTGATCGCTTCCGGTGTCAGTGTGTCCGGCAGCGCGGCGGAACTCCCTGCCGATATCACATGGAAGTCCGCGGATGAAACCATCGGTACCGTTTCTGAAGATGGTGTTTTCACCGCCGTCAAGAAGGGCAGCGTGGAAATTCAGCTCCTGTCCGGTGACACGGTGATCGGCAGCAAGACGCTTACCGTGGTCGAGCCGAATGGCCTGAAATTCTCCAAAACGAGTATCAACGCCATTTACGGAGACTCGGTGCGCCTTCCTTTGATTGCAACCTATAATGAGAATCCCGTCGCTGTGTGCGCAGGCGATATCACATTTGAACTGAGCAACAGCGCAGCGGGTACTGTGGAAGCTGCGAATAACGGCTTTGCCTTTACCGGCAGCGAGGCGTCCGGTCTGCGCAATGTGACCATCACGGCCATGATCACGCGGGACTACTCCATCAGTGCCACGATCAAGGTCGCTATGTACAGTGCCAATCAGGCGATTTTCGACTTTGACAACGCCACAAGCGGCGACAGAACCTTCGCGTGGACAAGAGATGTCTCCAATGCGGAATATCTTCCCGGAGGAGATGGCGAGACAGACCGCTATCATGTGATCGATCCCAGCCAGCCCATGAATGTCACCTATGTCTTCGGACTGGATATGATGACGATCAAGGTACCTGAAAAGCTGGAGCCGCTTCTGTCCATGGTTGCTGGCGGCGATATTTCCGGCATCACGGCTTGGGATCTGCTGCTCCAGCTGGCGGAGCGCGTAAGCTCGAAGACTGAGGTGACGGTGAAGTTCCAGTTTGACCAGAATGTCGCTGTGGACATCTCCAACCTGACGGTGTCGAATGATTACTTCCGTCTAACATCCGCATCCTTGGACGAAAACAATCTGCTCACTGTGAAGTGCAACTTCATCAAGCAGAGCCAGGCCATCGATCCTGATACGGCCAACCCCATCTGCATCCTCAGCGGCGTGCAGCTGTCCGCCAAGGATGGCGCACAGTGGGATGATAATCAGTGCCTGAGCATCGAGAACTCCGGTTCGGTCGGCTACGACATCTATCTGGGCGCAAACGCACTCTACAACATGGCAAAGCAGACCTCCTTCCAGGAGCAGTATGGGATCTATCCCTATGAGGAGCCGGAGAATACCACGCACCCCTGCGGCGGCCATTTCTACTGCGAATCGTATCAGGATTTCACGGATCGTTTCATCCTGGACAACGGCTCCTGGTCAGGCTGGAAGACGGTCAACGGTACATCCTACTACTTCGTCGAAAACAATGCCCTGAAGGGCATCCACAAGGTTCCTGGCCTCAACGATGAGAGCAATGAGTATTTCTATCAGTTCAATGAGACGACCGGTGCTTGTGAAGGAAAGGTCACTGGGTTGATTGAATTCGATGGCGCATGGTATTACGCCATCAACGGCGTGGCCAAGTCCGGTTGGTGGAACCTGACGGATGCAGATGGCAACAACGGCTATTACTACTTTGACCCCGAGACTTTCCAGGGGCTGGATGGTGAAAACAGCAGTTTCTTCCCCAATGTGACCTATCAATTTGAAAATGGCAAACTGGTGAAGGGATCATGGCTGGCCACGGACCACGGTAAGCGCTACTATTATGGCCCCGGCTTTGTTCAGGGCAAGTGGTACACCATCGAAGGAAATCTGTATTTCTTCAATCAGGACGGTTATCGCTACGAGGGCCTCCGGTATGTAAAACTGCGCGATAACCATGATGACCCGATTTATTGGTACGACTTTGGAGAAGATGGCATCTGCCATGGCGTATATCAGCACACAGGACTCTTCTACCTTAACGGAAATACGTATTATACCATCAACGGTATGGTCTGCAACGGCCTGTATCTGGCAGAAGACGGATACTACTATTATTTCGGAAGCGTAGACTATACGGCAGTGAAGAACACCCGTCATTGGGTTTCCTATCCCAATGATACTGGCTTTGCCCCGGCATTCTACAGCTTTGATGAAGATGGCCGCATGATCATTGATACGCCCGATCCTTCAAAGGATGGCATTGTGAATGAAGACGGCGAACTGTATTACTATGTCAACGGCGTTCGCTTCTACGCTGGCCTGATTCAGATTGACGGCGATTACTACTATGTAAACAGCTCCTGCAAGGTAGTCACCAACCAACGCTACTGGGTGTCCAAAACCAATGACCTGTTGCCTGCTGGTTTCTACAACTTCGATGTAGACGGTAAAATGACCGATGCGCCCATTCCGACACCTGACCCCGATCCGGATTCCAATCCTGATCCCGAGGTGAAGAACGGCATCGTCAACGAGGATGGCGAACTGTATTACTATGTCAATGGTGTCAAGACCTACGCTGGCCTGATTCAGATCGACGGCGCTTACTACTATGTGAACAGCTACTGCAAGGTCATCACCAATCAGCGTTACTGGGTGTCTAAGACCAATGATCTGCTGACCGCTGGGTTCTACAATTTTGGTGCAGACGGCAAGATGACCGATGCACCCATTCCGACGCCTGACCCCGATCCGGATCCCAATCCTGATCCCGAAGTGAAGAACGGCATCGTCAGCGAGGACGGCGAGCTGTATTACTATGTCAATGGTGTCAAGACCTACGCTGGCCTGATCCAGATCGATGGTAACTACTACTATGTGAACAGCTACTGCAAGGTCATCACCAATCAGCGCTACTGGGTGTCTAAGACCAATGATCTGCTCCCCGCTGCATTCTACAACTTTGATGCGGACGGCAAGATGACGGATGCGCCTATTCCGACGCCCGACCCCGATCCGGATCCTGATCCCGAGGTGAAGAACGGTATCGTCAGTGAGGACGGCGAGTTGTATTACTATGTAGACGGCGTCAAGACCTATGCCGGCCTGATCCAAATCGACGGCGATTACTACTATGTGAACAGCTACTGCAAGGTCATCACCAGTCAGCGCTACTGGGTATCTAAGACCAACAATCTGCTGCCTGCCACCTTCTACAACTTTGGTGCGGACGGCAAGATGGTGAGATGACCGAATAAGCCATGGGGTATGGCACTAAAAGCGCCATACCCCATGGAAGATACGATTACGAAAAGGAGTACGCTTTGCTTAATCTTGTATTTATCTGGCTGAAGGAGCATTCCCTGATCGTGCTCTTGCTGCTGGGAACTATCTTCAATGTGTTCTGGCTGTACAGGATGCGGCGGCAGCTCCAAATGAAATGGTATGCCGTACTGATTCTTTCGGTATTGCATACTGCTATCGGCGTATGCAGTGTGAAAGTCTTTGCTTTTCTGGAAAGTGGCGACATAGGAAACATGAGTCTGTTTGGCGGTGTGTTTTTTATGCCGGTAGCCTACTGGCTTGGAGCCAAGCTTATCAAGCGACCTTACTGCAAAGTGTGCGATGTGTTTACTCCATGCATGCTTTTTACACTGATGTGTGCTCGGATCAACTGCATCATCTCTGGATGCTGCGCTGGCTTAGCCATACCGGGAACGCACTTTCACTTTCCAACACGGGAACTCGAAATCCTCTATTACATTGTGATGCTGATTCTGCTCATTCCAAGAGCAAAAAAGAGCAAGAACCCCGGCAGTATTTACCCACTTTATATGGCATCCTACGGAGCGTTCCGCTTTCTTGATGAATTCTTCCGGACGTCCTCTACGGGGATGCTGTTCCACCTTTCTCATGTCTGGGCAGCCATCGCATTTGCGGCGGGACTCAGCATTTACATAGAAATAAACGCCAGAAATCATCAAAGAAAGAAGGTAATAAAGAAATGAAAAGCACATTAAAGCGATTCCTTTCGCTTGTGCTCTGCATGTGCATGGTTATGGCACTGTTACCCAATGTGACCATGACAGCGTTTGCGGCAACCAGTGGTACAGTGACAGGCTTAGCTGACGAGAACATTGGACTGAGTTTTACGGGCGACGCAGATGATGCTTGGTCGGCCAATGGTACAAGCATTACCGGTGCAGCTACCAGCACAGGCGGAACATGCAGCGATACATCCCATAAATCCACACTGACAATTACAAATAAGAAGTCGACAACAGCAACCCTTTCCTTTGACTACTCTATTGAGCAGAACAGCGGAAAAATTCAGGTGGATGGTACAGCGGTTTCTTCGGGTGCCAGTTTTACCAAGGAACTGGCGGCAAACGAGAGCGTTAAAGTATACATCGAGTCTGGCAGCACCAGTGCTGCTACGAAGATCACCCTTACCAACGTGGTTCTGGTAAGCGATGTCAATGCAACTGCGACTTTCGTGCCTGCTGAAAACGGTACTTATACAGTAGACGGAAAACTCATTACCGAGGAGTACAGCAATACTCAGAGTTCTATGACTGCTTATCAGGTAGTGGCGACCCCGGCGGCGGGCTATCAGTTCATGGGCTGGTATGATGTTTCTAACGAGAAATATATCAGCACGTCTGCAAAGGCTGCGTTGAACATTGAAAATGACTGCACTATCACAGCGCGGTTCGCAAGTAAAACGGCGGCCTTGTTTGAAACCGGCGGCCAGCGGTTTGACGATCTGGGCGATGCGGTTTCCTATGCACAGGCAAACAGCCAGTCCAAGATCACCTTGGCTACTGATGGCTCCATTAGCGGTACCTATACCATTCCGGCTGGAATTACACTTCTGATTCCATTTGATGAGGCGGGAACGCTGTATACGGATGCTCCTGCGGCGATTCGGACGACTCCCGCGTCTAAGGCATTCCGGACGCTGACGATGAGCGAAGGCACGTCCATTACCGTCAATGGCGCGATCAGCTTGGGCGGCAGATATTTTGCAGCTGGCGGCGGTCAGCAGGGACGCCCCGTTGGCGATTACGGCTATATCAAAATGGCGGATAACAGCTCCATTACAGTCAAGAACGGCGGCAAGCTCTATGCATGGGGCTTTATCTCCGGCAGCGGTTCTGTTCTGGCGGAATCTGGCGCGACGGTGTACGAATTCTATCAGATTGCAGACTTCCGCGGCGGCAGCGCATCTTCCGGCATGGGCCATGGGGTGTTCCCATTTTCGCAGTACTTCGTACAAAACATCGAAGTTCCCTTGACGTTGAATGCCGGCGCCAATGAACAGGTTTATAGCGGCGTTTATGCAATGAGCACCACATATACTACTGCCATTAATTTCATTGGCGACACCGGTATGTTCAAAGTGGAATCCGGTAGCTTTACTAAGGATTACGATGAAAAGACGGATCGTCTTGTATTCACAGTAAACGGCGAAGCGGCATTGAACACGTTGTCGCTGACGCTTGCAGGCATGGATGTCAACTCTGCAAGCTACGTACTGCCTATCACCAACAACATTACCATCAATATCCAGTCTGGAAATGTGACCATCAATCAGGATGCCGCTCTGCTGGCGGGCGTTCAGGTCAATATTGCCGAGGGCGCTGGCCTGACGGTTGCAAACGGAAAGAACATCTATTTCTATGACAGCGACGAATGGAGCTCCGACAACTTCGTCTGGGGTCCCTGCAAGTTTAAGTCCGTGGCCTATGCGCCTGGTAAGGCATACAACCGCTCCAATAACGACTTGGTTGATGCGAAGATGGATGTGAACGGCAACGTAACGGCTATTGGCGCCATCTACACTACCAAGGGCGGTGCAGATATCTGCTCCAGCAATGGCACCGGCAAGTACATTCAGCAGGGCACACCTGGCACGGCGACCGCAACCTATCAGTATAATGCGGGTAGCAGTGCGGTGACTATCCCCATCACCGCTGCCAAGCTGCACAATGCCGACGGTACCTATACGGAAACCGCGACCGCAAGCGCTGGCAATATCATTAACTATGTCAATGGCGTTTGGGGCGGCGAAGAACCCACGGAGCTGACGGTTACCTTTGAAGCCAACGGAAGTGCGGAATACCCGGTCGAAGGCACGATGGCCCCGCAGAGCGTAACCGCAAAGAAGGATACGGCGCTGAATGCAAACACCTTCACTCGTGAAGGCTACAACTTCCTGAACTGGACTACGGCGGCTGACGGTACTGGCGACTCCTATGCGGATGGTGCGACTGTTAATCTAACCGAGAACACCACTCTTTATGCCCAGTGGGAGGACAATCATTCTCTCACCAAGGTGATCAACAAGAAGGATGCCACCTGCACCGAGGACGGCTACACCGGCGATACGGTCTGCGCCATCTGCGGCAAAGAAATCACCAAGGGCGAGGCCATTGAGGCTAAGGGCCATATCGAGGCCATTGATGCTGCCGTTGAGCCGACCTGCACGGAACCCGGCAAGACTGAGGGTAAGCACTGCTCCGTCTGCAACGAAGTTCTCATTGCGCAGGAAGTGATTCCCGCGACCGGCCACAAGGAAGAAACCATTCCTGGCAAGGAAGCGACCTGCACCGATACCGGCCTGACGGACGGTACCCGCTGCTCTGTCTGCGGAACGGTGATCAAAGCACAGGAAGAGATCCCCGCCAAGGGCCACAGCTGGAATGAGGGCGAGATCACGACCTCTCCTACCTGTGAGAATGCCGGTGTCAAGACCTACACCTGCACAGTTTGCAATGCAACCAAGACCGAAGCGATCGATGCAACCGGGCATACCCCTGTTGAAGTTGCGGAACAGCCCGCTACCTGCACCGAGGCTGGTCATAAAGCCGGTACGAAGTGCTCCGTTTGTGAGGCAATCCTCTCCGGTATGGAAGAGATCCCTGCGACCGGCCACACAGAAGTAATCGATGCAGCAAAGGCTCCGACCTGCACGGAGACTGGTCTGACCGAAGGCAAGCACTGCTCCGTCTGCAATACTGTACTCGTTGCCCAGGAAGAGATCCCGGCCAAGGGCCATACCGAGGTCATTGATCCGGCAGTTGAGCCGACCTGCACCGAACCCGGCAAGACTGAGGGCAAGCACTGCTCCGTCTGCAATGAGATCATCGTTGCACAGACAGAGATTCCAGCCAAGGGTCACACCGAAGTCATTGACGCAGCAAAGGCTCCGACCTGCACCGAGCCTGGCCTGACGGAAGGCAAGCATTGCTCTGTTTGCAACGAAGTCATTGTTAAACAGGAAGTAATCCCGGCTACCGGTCACAAACCGGAGATTCGCAATGCGGTCGAAGCAACGCTTACGACACCCGGTTACACCGGCGACACCTACTGCTCTGTCTGCAATGAACTGCTGAAACAAGGCAAGGAAATTCCTAAGACTGGCGCACACATCACCTGGGTGATCGATGGCGAGGTCGTAGCTGAGGAAGATTATCTGAAGGGCACCATGCCTTCCTTCAAGGACAGTACGGATAAGGCTCCTGACGACAACTACCGCTACACCTTCACCGGCTGGAGTCCGGAGGTTGTGGTTGCTGAAGAGGATGCCACTTATACGGCACAGTACTCTGCATCTGCCCGTGTGTTCTACACCATCACCTTCAATGCCAACGGCGGCGAAGGCAGTATGGAGCCTCAGCGCTTTGAAGTCGGTGTGGACACTGCCTTGAATACCAACGCCTTCACCCGTGAGGGCTACAAGTTCATCGGCTGGAACACCGCCGCCGATGGCAGCGGCGCTACCTATGCCGATGAGGGCGCAATTCTTGAACTGACCGGAGATATGACGCTGTATGCACAGTGGCAGTTCTGGAACGGCTGGCTTAAGGATGCAAACGGCAAGCAGTACTACAAGGACGGCGAACTGCAGAAGACCGGCTGGACGGTCATCGACGGTGAGACCTACTATCTGGATACCGAAACCGGGTACGCGGCTACTGGAATCACGACGCTGATCCCCAATGGAGCAACTGAAACCGCACGCTGCGTCTTTGATGCGGAAGGCGTATTCCAGAGCGACGTTACCGGCGTTTACAGCGTCGGAGAAGACACCTATTGGCTCAACAGCGGCATCATCGAAGAGGAAGCAGGTTTGAAGCGCGTTGTCAAGGAGAACGGCGAGGTCAACTATTATTACTTCGCAGTCCAGAAGAATCTGGAGGAGCGTGAGGGCCTGACCCTCTCGGCAGCGGTAAAGAGCACTGTGCTGAACGGTAAGGATTGCTGGCTCCATAAGACCAATGGCCTTGCACTTCCGGAGTGGGGCTACTACTTCGATGAAAACGGCGTCATTCTGCACGACGAGGACACCAGCAAGAACGGGATCCTGAAGGATGGCGAAGACCTCTTCTACTATGTCGACGGCATCAAGGCTCCTGCAGGCATGATCAAGATCGGTGACGATTACTACTATGCCAACAGCAAGGGCCAGCTGATCGTGAACCAGACCTACTACTGCTCCAGAATGAACGGCCTGATGGAGGAAGGAACCTATGCCTTTGACGCAGAGGGCAAACTCATTCAGGGCGCAACGGACAAGAATGGCATCGTAAAGGACGATGACGGCGTACTTCGTTACTATGTCAATGGCAAGGTAACCTATGTCGGCCTGATTGAAATTGACGGTGACTTCTATTATGTCCGCAGCAACGGCGAGGTCGTGACCGATTGCGTATATTGGATCACTTGGACGCACGGCCTGAAGGAAGCCGGTTACTACACGTTCGATGAAAACGGAAAGCTGACCGGCACTCCGAAGAATGGCATCGTCGAGGAAGATGGCGTTCTGCATTACTATGTCAATGGAAAACTGACCTATGCGGGCCTCATCAAAATTGGCGATGATTACTACTATGTGAATTCCAAGTGTGAAGTGGTACGCGATTGCGATTACTACATTTCCTGGACGCATGACCTGATGCCCCAGGGCAGATATCACTTCGACGCAGATGGCAAACTGACAGGTAGCGTCGCACCTCTGAAGAACGGAATCTACGAGGAAGATGGAAGCCTGTACTTCTATCGGAACGGCGAACGTGCTTATGCCGGCCTGATCCAGATCGACGGCGACTACTACTATGTGCGTTCCACCTGTGAGGTCGTCCATGACCGCAGCTACTATGTGTACTGGACGCACGGCCTGATGCCGGAGGGATATTACAACTTTGACAGTGCTGGCCGGATGATTCTGAACAGCGAAACCGAGTAAATACACTGGAACCGCCGGGGCGCACCTTGGCACCTCGGCGGTTCTCTTTTATCACACAACATCGGAGATGAGAAGGATGAAAGTGCTGTTTGCCAATTTGGTATATGGGACCGGAAGCACTGGAAAAATCATCGCTGATATCATGAACCTGCTGAAAAAGCATGGCAATGATGTAAAGGCTTTATATGGAACGGGAGTATGCTCCGACAATGCGGACGCAGTGAAAGTATCCGGAGATTTCGGCTTTTACTTTCACAACGCAGTATCACGATTCACAGACCACGCGGGTCTATATTCCTGGGCGGCGACCAGAAAGATGATCCGAGAGATCAGAGCGTTTCAGCCTGATCTTATCCACCTGCACACGCTGCACGGCTTCTATGTGAATTACGAGATGCTGTTCCGCTTTTTGAAGGAAGCGAATATCCCCGTCGTTTGGACTTTGCATGATTGCTGGACTTTTACCGGACATTGCACACATTTCTCGCAAGTCAAGTGTGTGCAATGGCAGACGGAGTGTCGGGACTGCAAATTGCTGTACCGGTATCCGCAATGCTATTGGAAGGGCGATGTAAGGCGCAACTTCCTTCGCAAAAAGAACGCCTTTACCGGTGTGAAGAATCTGACTATCACCACACCCTCGCAGTGGCTTGCGGATCAGGTTTCCCGGTCGTTCCTACAGAACTACCCGCGAACCGTTATCCCCAACGGAATCGACCGCACGGTTTTCTGTCCACAGTCCAGCAGCTTGCGTGAAAAGTATCATCTGGAAGATAAGAAAATTGTCCTCGGGGTAGCAAATGCATGGAATGCACGCAAGGGTCTGCCGGATTTGCTGACACTTGCTGACCGCCTCGGTTCTGACTATCAGGTGGTTTTGATTGGCCTGATTGAAAAGCAACTGCCGGATATTCCTTCCGATGTGCTTGGGCTTTTACGCACGGCAAATCAAACAGAGTTGGCACAGTGGTACTCCGCTGCAGATGTGTTTGTGAACCCTACCTATGAGGAAACCTTTGGCCTGACTACGGTAGAGGCCCAGGCGTGCGGAACGCCGGTGGTGGTATATAAGACAGACGGTTGTCCTGAAACGGTAGCACCGGGAAATGGACGCTTGGTTCCGCAGGGCGATATACAGGCATTGGAGAATGCTGTGAGAGACGTGGCAGACAGCAACTGGCGTGCGGATCCTAAAAAAATGGCGCGTTTTGACAAAGATACGGTGTATCAGGGCTATGTTGAACTCTATGAAAATGTTTTGTCTACTTTGGGAAAAGGGCGTGTGATGGCTACATGAGAATTCTTTTTTGCAGCAATTACTTTACGCATCATCAAGTCCCCCTATCCGATGCCCTCTATGAATTGACAAATCACAACTATTGCTTCGTGGCGCATAAAGAGATGGATACGGAGCGAAAGAATCTCGGGTGGGGAAATGATTTGGCGCGTCCATATACCTGTTCGGCATCAGATCAGGAGGTCCAGAAGCAGTTAAGTAATCTGGATGTTTTGATAGCCGGTTCCTTTCCAGAGCGTCAGACAAAGGAATACGGTAAAAAGGCCAAATTGTTTTTCCGATATTCCGAGCGAATCTTAAAGACAGGAAATCCGCTTCTCAAATATCCAAAACGTTTTTTCCACTGGCACGCTTGCAATCCGCCGTGGCGAAAGGCGTATATGCTCTGTGCCAGCGCCTATACTGCGGGGGATTATGCAAAATTCGGCCTTTTCCGCGGTCGGTGCTATAAATGGGGCTATTTCCCGGAGACGATACGGTATCCCAGCATTGATGACTTGATCGACCGCAAAGCAAAAGCAACCATTTTGTGGTGTGGACGCTTCTTGGGCTGGAAGCATCCCGACGATGTGATCGAGGTTGCAAGGAGACTCCATGATGCAGGATGCTGCTTCAAAATCGAGATGATCGGTACCGGTGAGATGGAGCAGCAGCTCAAGCGGCAGGCTTCAGAAGCTGGGCTGCTGGAGACCAATATACGATTCCTTGGAGCCATGTCTCCGGAAGCCGTGCGCCGTCATATGGAAAGCGCAGGCATCTGCTTATTCACAAGTGACCGCCAAGAGGGCTGGGGCGCTGTGTTAAACGAGGCCATGAACAGCGGCTGTGCGGTGGTTGCCAGCGATGCAGCTGGGGCAACCCCTTACCTCGTAAATGACGGCGTGAATGGAAGCGTTTATCACTCCGGCAATATTCAGGAGCTTTATGAAAAGGTACGACGGCTTCTTGAAAATACGACAATGCAGCATAGCTTTGGAAAAGCGGCGTACCAGACGATCACAGAATTGTGGAATGCGGAGGTTGCAGCAAAGCGATTTTTGCAGCTATCGCAGGCCCTTTTGAACGGTACAGATGCTTCCGGCTTGTTTGCGAACGGTCCATGCAGCCCCGCAAAGCCGCTGCGGGAGGACTGGTATCAAAGATGAAGTTAAAGACTATCAAACAACGAATTGTGATTTACCTTGTCAATCATACTCTGGCGGGAACCCGGTTCTTCTCTGCCAAGAGGAATCTTCTTCGTTCCATCGGCTATGAGATCGGAGAAAATACCAAAATTGTCGGGCCGATCCATAATACAGGGACGCTCCGCATTGGTGCAAATTGTTGGATCGGATGCAACCTCACTGTCCATGGGAACGGGACAGTAACAATCGGAGATAACTGCGATATTGCTCCGGATGTCACCTTCCTGACAGGTGGACACCAGATGGGCGACCACAAAAGGCGGGCTGGGAAAGGTGAATCCTATCATATTGCAGTAGGTAGCGGCGTGTGGATCGGTGGCCGAGTTACCATCCTATTAAATACGAGTATTGGAGATGGAAGCATGATTGCGGCCTGTGCCTGTGTTTCTAAAGATGTGCCGGCGGATACACTGGTGGCCGGTGCTCCAGCTAAAGTGGTGAAGGAGTTTGAAGATTTTGCTGCAGTCGCTCAGAAAGAATAAGGTCGTTAAAAATGCCGGATGGATCATCGGCGGCAAAGTGGCGAACAAGCTGCTGGCCTTTGTCGTTGGTATTTTTGCGGCGCGCTATCTTGGCCCAAGCAATTACGGCCTGATCAATTACGCGGCGGCATATGCGACATTCTTTGCCTCGCTCTGTACGCTTGGCATCAACAGCGTGATCGTTAAGAACTTTGTGGATCATCCGGATCAGCAGGGAGAAACGATAGGAACAACCCTGTTGCTGCGGGCTATGTCAAGCCTGCTGTCTGCATTGGCAATCATCGGTATTGTCAGTATCGTGGATAGAGGAGAACGTCTCACCGTTGTGGTTGTAGCGCTGTACAGCATTGGCCTTGTTTTTCAGGTGTTTGATACCCTCAACTACTGGTTTCAGGCCAGGCTCCAGTCCAAGTATTCCGCCATTGCCGAACTCGTCTCGTATGCGGCAATGTCTGTGTACAAAATCATTTTGCTCGCACTTGGGAAAAGCGTGGAATGGTTCGCCGTTGCAAGTGCATTGGACTACATCGTACTCGCGGTGTTTTTGCTGATCGCTTATTTCAAAAATGGCGGTACAAGATTCCATTACTCTCTGAAAAAAGCAAAGGAGCTTCTTCAAAGCAGCAGCAGCTTTATCATAGCCGGGCTGATGGTCTCCATCTATGCCTGTACAGATAAGCTGATGCTCAAGCAGATGCTTGGCGCAGATGCCGTTGGACATTATTCCCTTGCTTCGACAGTCAGCGTTTCATGGGCCTTTATTCTCTCTGCAATCATTGACTCCCTTTATCCGGAGATTGTGCAGAGCTTTCAGAAGGACCGCCTGCGCTATGAGCGGAAGAACCGGCAACTCTACGCAATTGTTTTTTATGTGTCCCTGTTCGTATCCGCAATGATCTGCCTTGTCGCAAAGCCATTTATTCTGATCCTCTATGGAGAAACCTATTTGCCGGCAGTTGGACCTCTGCGCATCGTAGTTTGGTACACGGCGTTTTCCTATCTCGGTGTTGCCAGAAACGCATGGATGGTATGTGAAAACAGACAGAAATATTTGAAATACCTGTATGTCAGTGCGGCTGCACTTAATGTTGTGCTGAACCTTGCGCTGATACCGTCGTGGGGAGCGTCCGGGGCTGCTGCGGCCTCGCTGATCACACAGGCTTCGACAACGATCCTGCTTCCAGCGCTGATTCGTCCCCTGCGTCCAAACACAAAGCTAATGCTGGATGCCGTACTTATGCGCGGCGTACTGCCTGAAAAACAAAGAAACCATACAAAGGAGTAAGACCAGATGATATCGTTCAAAGATAAAATACTGCTCATTACCGGTGGGACAGGCTCCTTTGGCAACGCTGTGCTGCGCCGCTTCCTGACCACCGATATTGCAGAGATCCGCATTCTTTCACGGGATGAGAAGAAGCAGGATGATATGCGGCACACCTATCAGGAGCTGTATCCGCAGCACGCGGAGAAAATCAAGTTCTACATAGGTGATGTGCGGGATTACAATTCCATTCTGAATGCGTTCCGCGGTGTGGACTATGTATTTCATGCCGCAGCTTTGAAACAGGTGCCCTCCTGCGAGTTTTATCCCATGGAGGCGGTCAAAACCAATGTGGCTGGGTCGGACAATGTGATCTCCGCCTGTGTTGCAAACCATGTGAAGAAGGCCATCTTCCTGTCCACGGACAAGGCGGCCTATCCCATCAACGCTATGGGCATGACGAAGGCTGTCATGGAGAAGAATGTGATTGCCCGCTCCAGACAGATGCTGCCTGGGGATCCAGTTCTGTGTTTGACGCGGTATGGCAACGTTATGGCCTCCCGTGGCTCGGTCATTCCGCTGTTCTGCGACCGGATCGACGAGGGAAAACCTCTGACGATCACGAATCCCAATATGACCCGTTTTATGATGACCCTCAGCGATGCCGTAGACCTTGTGCTTTATGCCTTTGAGCATGGCGAACAGGGTGACCTGTTCGTGCAGAAGGCCCCTGCCGCAACCATCGAAACGCTGGCACAGGCTGTGCTGGAGCTGAAGCACTCCGACCTTGGCACGACGATTATCGGAACGCGGCATGGCGAAAAGCTCTTTGAGGTGCTGGTCACTGCAGAGGAAATGATGCGGGCGGAAGACCTGCCCGGCTTCTTCCGCATTCCGGCAGATAATCGGGATCTGAACTATGACAACTATTTCAGCAAGGGAAATCCGGAGTTTGGCAAAATCGAGCAGTATACCTCCCACAACACCCACCGGCTGGATGTGGAGGAGATGAAACAGCTTCTTCTAAAGCTGAAGCTGTTCGGAGGAACTTGCTGATGAATGTACTAATCACCGGCGCAAACGGATTTGTCGGGAAAAATCTGACGCAGCGCCTTTCCACTATCCAGGATCACAGAGACAGGACCCGGCCCGCACTGCAAATCGAGGAGATCCTTTTATGTACAAGGGATACTTCGGCAGAGACCTTGGCGGGATACTGCCGAAAGGCAAATTTCGTGGTCCATTTGGCTGGCGTGAACCGGCCCCAGGATCCGGGAGAATTTGCAGCCGGAAACACAGACTTCACCCGTACCCTATTGGAGATACTTCGGAAAAGCGGTAATCGCTGCCCGGTATTGCTCTTCTCCTCCATTCAGGCCAGCCTGACCGGACGATATGCCGGGAGCCGCTACGGACAGTCCAAAAAAGCGGCGGAGGAGCTGCTTCTCGCTTACGGCGAAGAAACCGGTGCAGACGGGATGATCTACCGTCTGCCGAACCTGTTCGGTAAATGGTGCCGCCCTAACTACAATTCCGCGGTGGCGACGTTCTGTCACAACATCGCACGGGACCTCCCGATCACGGTCTCGGACCCGGCAGTCGAATTGGAGCTGGTCTACATTGATGACCTGATCGACGAGATCCTGAATGCCATGGAGGGCCATCCCCACCGGACGGATGGAGCATATTGCAGCGTTCCGGTCAGCCACCGCGTGACGCTGGGTAAGATCGTTCGACTGCTCCAGACCTTCCACGACCAGCCGCAGACGCTGCTGCTGCCGGAAATCCCGGAGGGCAGCTTTGAGAAGAAGCTCTACAGCACCTACCTTTCCTATCTGCCGCCGGAGAAAATCGCATTCCCGATGAAGATGAATGTAGACGAGCGAGGCAGCTTCACAGAACTGTTGAAAACTGTATCCTGCGGTCAAGTCTCTGTGAACATTTCAAAGCCCGGTATCACCAAGGGGCAGCACTGGCACAACAGCAAGTGGGAATTCTTCATGGTCGTGGCCGGACATGGGCTAATCCAGGAACGCAAAATCGGCTCCGATGAAAAAATCGAATTCGAGGTCAACGGTGACCGGATCCAGGCTGTCCATATGCTGCCGGGCTATACCCATAACATCATTAATCTGAGTGAGACGGAAAATCTGGTGACGGTCATGTGGGCCAACGAGCAGTTTGATCCCGGCCATCCGGATACCTACTTTGAGGAGGTGTAGCAATGGGAAAGCTGAAGTTGATGACGATCATCGGCACGCGGCCGGAGATCATCCGGCTGTCCGCAACAATAAAGTGCTGCGACCGGTACTTTGAGCAGATTCTGGTCCACACCGGTCAGAACTACGACTACACTCTCAATCAGGTGTTTTTTGATGACCTTGGCCTCCGGGCACCGGACTATTATCTGGATGCCGTAGGCGATGACCTTGGGGCTACGATTGGGAATATCATTGAGAAATCCTACAAGCTGATGGTGCAGGTCAGGCCGGACGCAGTGTTGGTTCTGGGCGACACCAATTCCTGCCTTTCCGTGATTGGCGCAAAGCGACTGCATATCCCGATCTTCCATATGGAGGCGGGAAACCGCTGCAAGGATGAGTGCCTGCCGGAGGAGACGAACCGCCGCATCGTGGACATCATCAGCGACGTCAATCTCTGCTATTCGGAGCATGCACGCCGGTATCTGATGGAGTGTGGACTGCCAAAGGAGCGCACCTTCGTGACCGGCAGTCCCATGGCGGAGGTGCTGCACGCCAATTTGGACAAGATCGAAGCCAGCGATATCCACCAACGCCTGGGACTGACCAAGGGGAGGTACATCTTGCTCTCCGCACACCGGGAGGAGAACATCGACACCGACCGCAACTTTCTCCAGCTGTTCACGGCGGTCAACGCAATGGCGGAAAAATACGACATGCCGATCCTTTACTCCTGCCACCCGAGAAGCAGAAAGCGGCTGGAGGCGACGGGCTTCCGGCTGGACAGCCGCGTGATCGCACATGAGCCGCTGGGCTTCCACGATTACAACTGCCTGCAGATGAACGCCTTTGCGGTGGTTTCCGACAGCGGAACGCTGCCAGAGGAGAGCAGCTTTTTCCTGTCTGTCGGTAAGCCGTTCCCTGCAATCAGCATCCGCACCTCCACTGAGCGCCCCGAGGCACTGGACGCGGGCTGTTTCATCCTGGCCGGAATCGATGCGGAGTCCCTTCTGCAGGCGGTGAAAATGGCTGACGGGATGCAGCGGACAGCCTGCTTCGGTACGCCGGTGGAGGATTATACCGCTGAAAATGTGTCCATGAAGGTCGCCAGAATCATTCAGAGCTACACGGGCATCGTGAATAAAATGGTATGGAGGAAGGACGGATAAATGGGGCTTGCAGATATTCACATACATCTTTTGTTTGGAGTGGATGACGGTGCAAAAGACGAAGATGAGATGCATGCCATTTTAGATGCGGCTTATCAAGCTGGTACACGGGTGCTTTGCTGTACACCTCATTTCCACCCCGGCTACTTTGGAGACAATTATGACAAGGTAAATGCGGCATTTAAGCGCTTGTCGAGCTATGTGCAGAAAACATATCCAGACATGGCGCTGTATTTGGGAAATGAACTTCGGTATGAACCGGAATGTGTGACTTGGCTGAGGCAAGGCGTTTGCAGAACGGTCAACGGGACCAGATATGTGCTGGTGGACTTCTCGGAAACAGCACCTGAAAAAGTAATTGGAAATGGCCTTCATGCATTGCTCAACGCAGGCTATATCCCCATTCTTGCCCATGTCGAGCGCTATCGATCCCTGCACGGAAGAATTCCTGCGATTCAAGCGTTCTGGCACAATGGCGTGGTGCTCCAAGCAGATACACAGTCCCTGTTCCGCGGGTTTGGCTTACTTGTTCAGCGTCAATGCCGGAAGCTGTTGTCCCTTGGGCTGATCGATCTTTTTTCCTCAGATGCACACAACTGTACGTCTCGCCCACCTGAAATGTTGACGTGCTTTAACTACATCAGCAAAAAGTACAGTGCCGACTATGCGGCAGCTTTATGCTGCAATAATGCGATTCGTTTATTGCATGGTGAGACCGTAAGAAAGGACTTTTTTTAAGCATGAATCAGAAAGCATATCTAAAAACAGTCACCCTGAAAGACCTGTGGGGAATATTCGTCCGCCGTCTATGGGCCATTATACTCGCAGCCTGCATTTGCTGTTGCGGTCTTTTGGTATTCAACCGCATGACATTTGTTCCGCAATATGCCTCTACCGCAACCCTCTACATTCTGCGTCAGGCAGACAGTGCAAACGCCAGTGACGCAAGCTCCGATTTCTCCTTAGCCTTAAAGGTTGTAAACGACTGCACCTACCTCCTAAAGAGCCATACTGTTTTGGATGAAGTTATCAGCAGCCTAAATCTGGACATGGAGTACGAGGACCTATACGACTGTGTTTCCACTTCTAATCCGGAGGACACTCGTATTCTCGAGGTGACCGTGAAAGCGGATTCTCCCGAACTGGCAAAACGCATCGTAGATCGAATCTGCACCATTGGTTCACAGCGAATTGAAGATGCGATGGGATTCCAGCAGGTAAATCTCTATGAGCTTGGAACAACGGATCCTAATCCCTGTAACAGTACGCGGATGATCACATTTGCTTTTGCTGGTATTGTTGCTGCTGTTATGATGTATGTGTTTTTTCTGATCATCTTCCTGCTGGATGACCGTATTAAAGCTGATGACGAGAATCTGGAGCGATATCTGGGTCTCAGCGTTCTGGGCAACATTCCGAATGCGGATGGTAAAAAGGCCGGAAAATATGGCTATTACAAAACATATGCAGCGTATAAGGCCCCAGCCAAGCAGGAGGTAGAAGATAAATAAAATGAAGAAAACAGTTTTGGAAAATGGATCATCTTTAAAGGCAACATTAAAACTTCCAGGGGAAAAGGACTTCTTTACTCAGGAGGCATTTAAGACATTGCGAACCAATTTGCAATTCTGTGGTCAGGATATCTGTACTGTCGTGATTACAAGCTGCAATGAGAATGAAGGCAAAACAACGACTACTCTTCAGCTGGCCAAAAGCCTTGCGGAATTGGACAAGCGTGTGTTAGTCATTGATGCAGATATGCGCAAATCGGTTATGGCAGGGCGTAACACCACAGCAGAAAACCCTGCGGGACTGAGCGAGGTGCTGACAGGACTGACATCCGTCAAAGAATGTCTTTATCAGACGCAGTATGAAGATTTGTCAATCATGTTTGCGGGCAAGTACCCGCCCAATCCTGTAGAGCTGCTGAGCGGGCAATACTTTGAAGATCTTTTGAAGGCGGCGAAAGAATCTTACGACTATGTGTTGATCGATGTCCCCCCGCTTGGCAGCGTCATTGACGCTGCCGTAGTAGCAGCCAAATGCGATGGAACGATCCTTGTTATTTCTGACAATCAAGTCCGCTACCGACAGGCCATTGAGGTCATAGAGCAACTGAGGAAAAGCGGAAGCAAAATTCTCGGAGTAGTCCGCAACAACATCAAGAAAAAGGATGGCGGCTACTATAAGAAGTATTACAAGAACCGCTATCAATAATCTCAAGAGAACATTGGATTCGTGCGATACTTGATAAGGAGGAGCGAAGAAAACTCTTTGAAAAGCTAAAATATGATATCGAAACAATCATTAAAGACTTTTTGAATAGCATTGGGAGCGATAAGTTATACATGGATACTCCTCCTGAGCTTGAAGGGCTTAGCAACAGGAAATAACCCATAGAAATAAAAATCTATAGTGTTGCGTTATGACATAATGTCAGGGTTCTGAGCAGAGATGCTTGGAACCCTTTCTTTTGGTTGACTTTGTAAACCAAAAGAAAGGGAGAGCGTGATCGCTCTCCCCTTTCCTATATCTACCACTATATCTATTATACCCGGGATACCAGCATCAACTCTCCGGCTGGTTGGAAACGATGAAATAGGGCTGCGGGCTCTGTCCGTCCTGCGTGGGGCGCAGGGTGATACAGCCGCCGGAATAGGACAGCTTCAGCAGACCATCGTCCGTGCGCTCACCGCCGGTCAGCGTCACCGTATTCAGGCCCGTATCCGTGTGGGCGGCGTACCAGGCGTCGGCCTCTTCCCAATAGAGCAGGTTATCCAGCCCCATTTTCCGGGTATCGTCCAGGGAGATGTCAAAATACTGCCGGAGAACGTCATCCATGGCCGCCCGGGGCGCCCGGAAAATGCCATAATTCTCTGCCGCAGGTTTCTGCTCCAGCACCCAGTCCCGCTCCCGATCGGTCACATAGCACTGTCCATAGATCAGTCCCGCGTAGCCGATGCCATCGTAGAACAGACGGCGCAGATTCACGGCCTCCGCCCCTTCATAGTAGCTGGTGCAGGCCTGGGCATACCAGCTGCCCGGGGCAAACAGCTCCTGGAGCTCCTGAAGCTCCGCCTCCGTCAGCTTGTTGGACTCCGCCTCCGTCAGCTTGTTGGACTCCGGCCCCGCATGGGCCGTACAGCCCATCAGCATCACCATACACAGCAGGGCCGCAAGCAGGGGAAATAAATGCTTTTTCATCTTCATTTACCTTCCTTTTCTAATCGAAATCATACCGGAAAAGGGATACTCTGCAATCTCGTTGCTCCGGGTATATTTGTTGATGACCACGGGCGCTACATTGATAATATTGGCTTTAAATCAGTTAATCATAAGCAACCCCCCCAATTTTCTTATAGTATATCACGCAAAATGTAGTGAAGTCAACTACAAATTAGCTCGCAAATTTGTAGTCCTACACTGCCCTTACCCAAAAACTCGGAATCGTGCTTGCAAAACCGGCAGAACTTGGGTATAATAGTTTGGATAAACTGCGGTATTATGCCGCCTGAGGTAAAGAGGAACAACACATGAGCACCATCATCACCTCCGTGGACCGGCACAGTCCGGCGGAGCGGGCCGGGATCACTCCCGGGGAGCAGCTGCTGACCATCAACGGGCACCAGATCATCGACGTGCTGGACTATCGCTTTTACGGCTACGATACCGACTGCTGCCTGGAGCTGCGGGAGCCTGCGGGTACCGTGCGCACCGTGTCCCTGCGCAAGCCCGAGGGCCGGGACCTGGGCCTGAATTTTGACACCGTCCTCATGGACGATATGCGCTCCTGCGCCAACCACTGCATCTTCTGCTTCGTGGACCAGATGCCTCCCGGTATGCGCAAGACCCTGTATTTCAAGGACGACGACGCCCGGCTCAGCTTCCTCCAGGGGAACTACATCACCCTGACCAACCTGACGGACCGGGAGGCTCAGCGCATCATCGACCTGCGCATCAGCCCCATCAACGTCTCCGTCCACACCACGGACCCTCAGCTCCACTGCACCATGCTGGGCAACAAAAACGCCCTGCGCTCCCTGGACTATATCCGGGCCTTCTGCAAGGCGGGGATCGTGATGAACGGGCAGATCGTGGTCTGCCCCGGCTGGAACGACGGGGACCAGCTGCGCCGCACCCTCCGGGACCTGACGGAGATGCAGTTTTCCAGCTGCTCCCTGGTGCCGGTGGGCATCACCAAATACCGCCAGGGCCTGGCTAAGCTCCGGCCCGTGGATGCGGCCACCGCCGCCGAGATCATCGACATCGCCGACGAATACGGCCGGGAGAATCTGGAGCGCTTCGGCACCCGGCGCTTCTTCTGCGCCGACGAGCTGTACCTGCGGGCAGGCCGTCCCCTGCCCCGGGCAGAGTATTACGAGGGCTACCGCCAGCTGGAAAACGGCGTGGGCCTCATGCGCTCTCTGGAGGATGATTTCCTGGCGGGCCTTGCCACTGTGGACGTGCCCGTTCGCTTCTCCCCCTTCACCATCGCCACCGGCACGGCGGCGGCTCCGTTTCTCCGGCGCCTGGTGCAGCGGGCCCAGGCGGACTATCCCGGGCTGCGGGGGCAGGTCATCGCCGTGGAAAACGACTTCTTCGGCCACACCATCGACGTGGCGGGCCTGCTTACCGGGCAGGATATCTCCGCCCAGCTGCGGGGACGGGACCTGGGGGATCGGGTGCTGATCCCCATCCACATGATGCGCCACGGCGAGACCGTGTTTCTGGACGACTACACCGTGGAGCGTCTGAGCCGGGAGCTGGGCGTTCCCGTCCAGGTGGTGGACGAGGACGGCTTCGCCCTGGTGGACGCCATGTTCGCGGCGGAATGACCGCCGCATCCAAATAGAAGGAGGTAAACCCCTATGTCCAAGCCCCTGATTGCCATCGTGGGCCGGCCCAACGTGGGCAAGTCCATGCTGTTCAACAAAATCATCGGGCGGCGTCTTTCCATTGTGGAGGACACCCCCGGCGTCACCCGGGACCGCATTTACGGTGAATCCGACTGGAACGGCCGCAAGTTCACCCTGGTGGACACCGGCGGCATCGAGCCCAACACCGACAACCAGATCCTGGCCTTCATGCGCCAACAGGCCCAGATCGCCATCGACAACGCCACCGTCATTGTCCTGGTAACGGACATCAAGACCGGTATGACCGCCGCCGACCAGGAGGTGGCCGGAATGCTCCAGCGGTCCAAAAAGCCCATCGTTCTGGCAGTGAACAAGATGGACTCCACCGGCGTCACGGACCCGGAGTTCTATGAGTTTTACAACCTGGGTCTGGGCGACCCCATCGCCGTGTCCGCCGTCCATGGTCACGGCACCGGCGACCTGCTGGACGCCTGTCTGCAATACTTCCCCCCGGAAACGGACGAGGAGGAGGACAGCGACGTGGTCCAGGTGGCCATCATCGGCAAGCCCAACGTGGGCAAGTCCAGCCTCACCAACCGGATCCTGGGCGAGCAGCGGGTCATCGTCAGCGACGTGGCCGGTACCACCCGGGACGCCATCGACAGCTACTTTGAAAACGCCACCGGCAAGTATAACTTCATCGACACCGCCGGTATGCGAAAGAAGTCCAAGGTGGACGACGCCATCGAGAAATACAGCGTCCTCCGGGCCACCATGGCCATCGAGCGCAGCGACGTGTGCCTCATTATGATCGACGCCCAGGACGGCGTCACCGAGCAGGACACCAAGGTGGCGGGCCTGGCCCACGACGCCGGAAAGGCCTGCATCATTGTGGTGAACAAGTGGGACCTGGTGGAAAAGGACGGCAAGACCATGGACCGTATGCGGGAGGACATCCGCCGGGACCTGAGCTATATGCCCTACGCCCCCATTGTGTTCATCTCCGCCATGACCGGTCAGCGGGTCAGCCGGCTGTTTGAGCTGATCAACTATGTCCGGGAGCAGGCGTCCATGCGCATCACCACCGGAATGCTCAACTCCGTTCTGGCCGATGCCCAGACCCGGGTCCAGCCCCCCACGGACAAGGGCCGCCGCCTGAAGATCTACTATATGACCCAGGTGGGCATCCGTCCCCCCCATTTCGTGGTGTTCTGCAACGACAAGAAGCTGTTCCACTTTTCCTACCGCCGGTATCTGGAAAATCAGATCCGCAGCGTGTTCGGCCTGGAGGGCACCCCCATCATCATGACCGTGCGCCAGAAGGGCGAGGAGGATAGCTGACGTGTCTGTGGTATTTACCGTGGCCCTGACGCTGCTGGTGTCGTATCTGCTGGGCTGCTTCAACGGGTCGGTGATGACCTCCCATTTCATCATCCGGGACGATGTCCGCCAGCACGGCAGCGGCAACGCGGGCCTGACGAACTTCTACCGGACCTACGGCGCCCGGTATGCCCTGTGCGTCATCATCTGCGACATGGGGAAAACCGTGCTGGCCTGCCTCATCGGTGGATACCTGATGCACTGGGTAGTGGGCGACTGGACCCTGGGCCTGCTGATTGCAGGCATCGGCTGCGAGCTGGGGCACATGTTCCCGGTGTTTTTCGGCCTGCGGGGCGGCAAGGGCATCCTCTCCGGCGGCGTGCTGGTGCTGCTGCTGGACTGGCGGGTAGCTCTGATCGCCTGGGGCCTGTTCGTGAGCCTGTGGCTGCTGACCCGCTATGTGTCTCTGGGCTCCGTGGCCGCCACGGCCAGCATGCCGGTATCCGTGTTTTTCCTGCTGGGCCATAACTGGCTGTATACCGTCCTGTCTGCGGCGATAGCGGCCCTTGTGATCTGGTGCCACCGGGGCAACATCCAGCGGCTGCTGTCCGGCACCGAAAAGAAGTTTCATTGGCACGTCGACGCCCCGGCCGGGGACGAGGACGGCCCGCAAGCATAAGAAGAAAGAGAGAGAGCATTCGTATGAAAAACAATCAGCTTCGCCAGGTGGTATTTCCCATTCTGGCGGCCTTTATCTGGGGCACGGCCTTCGTGGCCCAGGACGTCTGCGCCGACGCCATGGGCGCGTTTACCTTCAACGGCACCCGGTATTACATCGCCGTGCTGTCCCTGCTGGTGGTTCTGGCCGTTTCAAGCGGCTTCAGGAAGGACCGGCCCCAGCTCTCCCCTGCGGAGAAGAAGGCCCAGCGCAGGCAGCTGTGGCTGGGCGGCTTCTGCTGCGGCACGGTGCTGGCCATTGCCTCCAACTTCCAGCAGGCAGGCCTTGTGGCCGGTACCGACGGCGGCAAGGCCGGGTTCATCACCGCTCTGTATGTGGTGCTGGTGCCGGTGTTCGGCCTGTTCTTCCGGCGGAGGGTCAGCCTGCCGGTGTGGATCGCCGTGGCTCTGTCCGTGGGCGCTCTGTACCTGCTGTGTATCAAGGGCAGCTTCTCTCTGGCCCCCGGCGACCTGCTGGTGCTGGTATGTGCCATATGCTTTTCCGTACATATCCTGGTGATCGACCATTTCACCGCCACCTGTGACGGTGTGAAGCTCAGCTGCCTGCAATTCCTGTTTGCCGGCACCTGGTCCACCCTTCTGGCCCTGTTTTTCGACACCATCAGCTTCCAGGTGCTGCTGGACTGCATCTGGCCCCTGCTGTATGTGGGCGTGTTCTCCTGCGGCGTGGGCTACACCCTGCAAATCCTGGCTCAGAAGGGCTCCAATCCCACGGTGGTCACCATTCTGCTGAGCCTGGAGAGCGTGTTCGCCGTCATCGCCGGCGCCGTTGTCCTGCACCAGCAGATGACCGCCCGGGAATATCTGGGCTGCGTGCTGATGTTTGCGGCCGTGATCCTGGCCCAGATCCCCATGCCCCAGAAAAAGGAAGCCAAAGCCGAATAACCGTCTTTTTATCGACACACAGCGCCCCCTGGAACCGGAGAAATCGGTTCCAGGGGGCGTATGCTTCTATTCAGGCTGCTGCCCTATGCCGTTTTTTTCTTCGCCTTTAACTATTCTTTAGGCTGCCCCCAGCCCGCTCCGGGCCGCGCCTTCTCCCATTCCGCCCCTTGACAGGGGCATTTTTCTCTGTTATAATAAGCAACGCTTGTTGCGCAACATGAGTTTTCATCACGAAGGGAGGAGCATTTATGCCGCCGAAGGTCAAATTTACCCGGGAGGAAATCATCCGTTCTGCTCTGGATATTGTCCGGGAGACGGGGCCGGAGGGCCTTACCGCCCGGAGTCTGGCCGCCCGGCTGGGCTGCTCCGTCAAGCCCATTTTCGGCCTGTTCCGGAGCATGGAGGAGGTGCAGCAGGAGGTTCTGGCCGCCGGATACCGGCTGTACGGCCAAACCATCGCCCAGGCCATGGAGGCCGGGAAATATCCCCCCTACAAGGCCTCCGGCATGGCCTACATTGCCTTTGCCCAGCAGGAAAAGCCCCTGTTCCGGCTGCTGTTTATGCGGGACCGCAGCCACGAGGACGCGTCTCCCCGTCTGGGAGACGATGTGGAGCCCCTGCTGGACCTGATCCAGCAGGCCGCCGGCATCAGCCGGGAAAGCGCCCGGATGTTCCACCTGGAGATGTGGATCTATGTCCATGGCATCGCCGCCATGGCGGCCACGTCGTTTCTGGACTGGGACACGGAGCTCATCAGCGCGTCGCTGACCGACGCCTATAGGGGCCTGCTGGCTCGATTCAAGGAAAAGGAGGCGCAGGAATGAACGCCGTTGAAATACAGGGTCTCACCAAACGCTACGGGGCCATCACCGCCGTGGACAGCCTGGACCTGACGGTCCGTCAGGGGGAGCTGTTCGCCCTGCTGGGCGTCAACGGCGCAGGCAAGACCACCACCATCAAAATGCTGTCGTGCCTGACCCGGCCCGACGGCGGCGACGCCCGGCTGCTGGGCCGCAGCATTGTGTCGGATGCCGCCGGGGTAAAGCGCTGCATCGGCGTATCCCCCCAGGAGACCGCCGTGGCCCCCAATCTCACCGCCCGGGAGAATCTGGCGCTGCTGTGCGGCATCCACGGTCTGTCCCGGCAAGAGACCGCCGCCCGCACAGAGGAGCTGTCCCGGGCCCTGGGGCTGGAGCCCATTCTGGCCCGCCGGGCCGGGAAGCTCTCCGGCGGCTGGCAGCGGCGGCTGAGCATCGCCATGGCTCTGATCGCCCGGCCGGAGATCCTGTTTCTGGATGAGCCCACCCTGGGGCTGGACGTGCTGGCCCGGGCGGAGCTGTGGGACGTGGTCCGCCAGCTGAAGGGCCGGATCACCGTGATCCTCACCACCCACTACCTGGAGGAGGCCGAGGCCCTGTCCGACCGGGTGGGCATTATGAAGGACGGCCGGCTGCTGGCCCTGGGCACGCCGGAGGAGCTGAAGCGCCAGGCCGGCTGTGACAGATTTGAGGACGCGTTTATCGCCATGGTAAGGGAGGCGGGAAGATGAAGCTGCGCGCACTTTGCCGCCGCACCACGCTGGAGCTGGTGCGGGATCCGCTGACGCTGGGCTTCGGCCTGGGCTTTCCCCTGGTGCTGCTGCTTCTGCTCAGCGCCATCCAGGCCAACATCCCCGTAAGCCTGTTTGAGATCGACCGCCTGACCCCGGGCATCACCGTGTTCGGTCTGGCGTTTGTGGCCCTGTTCTCCGCCACTCTGGTGTCCCGTGACCGGGAGAGCGCCCTTTTGCAGCGGCTGTACACCACGCCCCTTACCGCCGGAGACTTCATCTTCGGCTATATGCTGCCGCTGCTGCCTATGGCGGCGGTGCAGGTGGCAGTCTGCTGCCTGGCGGCCATTCCCCTGGGACTGACGGTATCGGTGCGGATGCTGTGGGCGGTGCTGCTGGACCTGCCGGCGGCGCTGCTGTTCATCGGCCTGGGCCTGCTGTGCGGCAGTGTGCTGAACGTCAAGCAGGCAGGCGGCATCTGCGGCGCTCTGCTGACCAATCTGACGGCCTGGCTGTCGGGCACCTGGTTCGATCTGGAGTTGGTAGGCGGCGCTTTCAAGCGCATTGCCTATGCCCTGCCCTTTGTCCACGCGGTGGAGCTGGACCGGGCGGCTCTGGCCGGAGACTGGGCGGGGCTCACGCCTCATCTGTGGTGGGTGCTGGCCTATGCCGCCGCAGCCCTGGCCGCCGCCGTGCTGCTGTTCCTGCGTCAAATGAAAAAGCAATAGCAAAAAAGCACCGATGCGCGGCATCGGTGCTTGCTCTTGTCAAAAATCCTTTTTGACAAGAGCAAAAGCATTTTCAGAGCTTTCATAAAAGCTCTGAAAATGCGGTGATTGAAAACGAAAGACACCCCTGATGGGTTTCTTTCGTAACTATCTTCCTTTCCGAAGGCGGAGGCAAGCCTGCTTTTTTGACAAGCTGAAAGCACCGATGCGCGGCATCGGTGCTTTTCCTATGCTTTTTCTATGCAGGACTCAGAACAGGCGCTGCTTCCGGGCAATGACCTGGCCGTCCACCCGCAGCAGCTGCTTGCCGGTGGGAGTGAACTCCGTTTCCACATCGTGACCGCTCACCCGGGCGCGGATGGTATAGCCGGTTTCCACGACGCCCTCCTGCCGTCCGTAGACCCTTCCGTCCACGATCAGCTCCGTCAGGCCATAGCTGCGGCGGACCTCGATCTCATGGCTGCCGTATGCGGCGGTCAGCAGAGTCCGGTGCTTCCCCTCCGCCGGCTGACCCATAGAGGGACTGTTGGGCCGTTCCCCCATGGACGCGTCGTAAAACTCCGTATTCTGGGGCAGCGGCTCCGGCGTCTCCCTCTGCCCCTCCGGCTCCTCCATGGCCTCCCGGCCCCGGCGGACGCCCATGGCCAGATACCACAGCAGCAGGCCGTGGAACACCACATCCAGGATGCTGGACGCCTCGAAAGCCGTCACCAGGCCCGCCACCAGCGCCGCCGTATCCACGGAGAACAGCACCAGCGCCGCCGTCAGCCAGCCCCGCCGCTTTTTGGACAGCAGCCAGCACAGGAAATACACCGCCATCACCAGCACCGCGCCCGCCGCGCCCAGCACCAGCCACTTGGCCTCCCCGGTAAAGTCATAAAAGCCCCGGGCAAACACCGCCCAGATGTAGGCGGCAAAATCCGTGAACAGATAGTATCTGTCCGACCCCGTCAGGGCCAGAAGGGTGTTTACCGCCGTCAGGACCAGCATCGCCAGCAGATTGCCCCGTGCGGCCTTGTATGCCGCCCCCGCAGTTTTGCTTTTCATCTCTCGTCTCCTTTTATTCTCTCTGTATTTACAAAGCACGCCAGCTCTCCGGCCGCAGGCCGTGTCCCATAAGTCCCTCCTGCACCTGCTGCCGCAGAGCAGGCAGGTCCCGGTTCAGGGTTCCCTTCAGGGTCAGATAGTTGGATGCATGGTTCATCCGGAACACGCTGCCCGGGCTGTCCATATGGTCCAGCAGCAGGGCCGTCTCCTGCAAAATTTCCGCCGGACCCAGCACCTGGAAGCTGCCCTCCCGGACCCAGCGCTCCAGCGGCGTTCCCGGCTCCACCATCAGCGTCAGCAGGCCGATGTATTCCGGGTTCATGGCGCTGAGGGCCCGGGCGGTATCCACGGCGTGCTCCCGGAGCAGCTCCCGGCTGCCCAGGCCCGAAATGGCCGTCACTGACAGGGCAAGTCCCGCCCGCCGGGCCTTCTGCCCTGCCGCCACGATGGCCGCGGCCGTGTGCCCCTTCTGCATCCGCTCCAGCACCGCGTCACAGCCGGATTCCAGGCCCATATACACCATTTTCAGGCCGCCCTCCCGCAGCCGCCGCAGCTCCTCCTCCGTCTTGACCTGAAGACTCCGGGGCGAGGCGTAGCAGGTGACCCGCTGGCACTCGGGAAACAGGCTGTACACCATGGCCAGAATTTCCAGCAGCTCATCGGTTTTCCGCATCAAGGCGTCGCCGTCGGCCAGAAAGACCCGCTCCACCCGGCGGTATACCTGCCGGGCCAGGCGGAAATCCTCCCGGATCTCCTCCATAGGCCGCAGGGCAAACCGCTTATCGTCATACATATCGCAGAAGGCGCAGCGGTTATGGCTGCACCCATAGGTCACCTGGATGATGAGGCTGTATGCCTCGCTGGGGGGACGGTAGACCTTTCCCTTGTATCGCATGGGCAATTCCTCCTTTTCCCCGCTATTATCGCATACTTTTCCCGGTTTGAAAAGAGCCAGGGCCGCCAAAGAACAAAAAATCCTCCTCCATCGGAAAGGAAGATCGTTACGAAAGAAACCCATCAGGGGTGTCTTTCGTTTGCAATCGCAGGTTTTTCAGAACTTAAAAAGTTCTGAAAAACCGCACGAGGCTTGTCAAAAAGACTTTTTGACAAGCCTCAGGGTCTATTTCCAGGCGCTCCGGCATAAGCTGGACCAGCTTCAACAAACGAGGAGGAATTTTATGGACAACAATTTCAACCGTGTGCGCCTGTGCGGCCGGGCCGCCGGGGAGCCTGCCCTGTCCCATATCAACCACGGCGAGCACTTTTACCGCTTTCCCCTGTCGGTGGAGCGGCTGTCTGGCCAGGAGGACCTGCTGCCGGTGATTCTGCCCCGGCGGCTGCTGGAGGAGCACCCCGTACATACCGGCGACACGCTGACCCTCACCGGTCAGCTGCGCTCCTTCAACAACCGCAGCGGCCAGGGGCCCCGGTTGGTGATCTCCGTGTTTGTCCGGGAGCTGACTCCCGGCGGCGCGGCCCCCTTTAACCAGATTCAGCTCTCCGGCGTGCTGTGCAAGGCCCCCTCCCTGCGGCGGACGCCCTTGGGCCGGGAGATCTGCGACCTGATCCTGGCGGTGAACCGCCGGTACGGGCGGGCGGACTATCTGCCCTGCATCGCCTGGGGGGCCATCGCCCAGCAGGCGGCCCGGCTTCCGGTGGGTTCCCGCCTGACGGTGGAGGGCCGGGTCCAGAGCCGGGGCTATACGAAAACCGTGGACGGCGTGGGCCAGGAGCGCACCGCCTATGAGGTATCCATCATGCGTCCGGCGGAGCCGGAGGAATTTTTGCTGTAGAGCCGCCGTTTCCCCTCCCGGGTCAGTTGATTTCCCCGGCAAATGGTGCTATCCTATTGTTGAATACAGAGAAACAGAGGATTGCATCTATGACATGGACCCATCACCACGCCCATCCGGCCGTCCGTCGGGACGTGGACATGACTCAGGGCAGCATCACCCGCCACCTGGTGGAGTTCGCCCTGCCGCTGCTGGCCGGCAACGTGTTTCAGCAGCTGTACAACATGGTGGACACCTGGGTGGTGGGCAACTTTGTGTCCAACGAGGCGTTCTCCGCCGTGGGCACCGTGGGGCCCATCATCAATATGCTCATTGGCTTTTTCATGGGCCTGTCCAGCGGCGCAGGCGTGGTCATCAGCCAGTATTACGGGGCCCATAAGCCGGACAGAGTCCGGGACACCGTCCACACGGCCATGGTGCTGACGCTGGTGCTGTGCGTGGCGTTCACGGCCCTGGGTCTGGCCCTGATTCCGGCCATGCTGGCCCTGATGAACACCCCGGCGGAGGTGCTGCCGGAGTCCACGGCCTATCTGTCCATCTATTTTTCCGGCATTACGGGGCTGCTCATCTACAACATGGGCTCCGGCATTCTCCGGGCAGTGGGCGACTCCCGGCGTCCCTTCTACTTTCTGGTGGTGTCGGCGGGGCTGAACACGGTGCTGGACCTGGTGTTCGTGATCCGCTTCCGCATGGGCGTTGCAGGCGTTGCCTGGGCCACCATCATCGCCCAGGCGGCGTCGGCGGTGCTGGTGCTGGCAGTGCTGCTGCGGACGGACAGCTGTGTGCGCCTGGAGCTGCGGCGGCTGCGGGTCCATTGGGACATGCTGGGCAAGATCATGCAGGTAGGCATCCCGGCGGCTCTGCAAATGGCCGTCACCGCCTTCTCCAATGTGTTTGTCCAGTCCTATATCAACCGTTTCGGTCCGGACTGCATGTCCGGCTGGACGGCGTATACCAAGATCGACCAGCTGATGTTCCTGCCCATGCAGTCCCTGGCCCTGTCCGCCACCACCTTCGTGGGGCAGAATCTGGGAGCCGGGAACGCCCAGCGGGCCCACCAGGGCACCCGTCGTGCACTGGCGATCTCCCTGGCGGTAACGGCGGTGCTGATGGTGCCGGTGCTGGTGTTTGCGCCCCAGCTGACGGCCTTCTTCAACCGCAAGGCGGAGGTGGTGGCCTACGGAACCCTGCTGCTGCGGTACATTTCGCCCTTCTACCTGCTGTGCTGCATCAACCAGATCTATTCCGGCGCGCTGCGGGGCGCAGGCAACAGCCAGGTGCCCATGGTCATCATGCTGGGCTCCTTCGTGGTGTTCCGCCAGATCTATTTGTACATCATGTCCCACTATATCAGCAACGCCCTGCTGCCTCTGGCCATGGGCTATCCCGCCGGTTGGCTGGTGTGCAGCGCCGCCACCCTGCTGTATTACCGCAGGGCCGCCCTGGGCCGGCGGCGGCTGGTGGAGGACATCTGACCGGCAAAGGAGCGAATGGTCTATGCAACAAATCACGGTATCTCTGGGGCAGCGGTCCTACCCCATTGAGATCGGCCCGGGCCTGCTGCGGGAAGCCCGCCGCCGGCTGGAGGCTCTGCCGGTCAAGCGGTGGGCCGTTATCGCCGACGACAACACCGCCGCCCTGTACGCCGGGGCCCTGGACCTGCCGGTATACACCTTCCCCGCCGGAGAGGGCAGCAAGCGTCTGGCGGTGTATGAGGACCTGTGCCGCCGGCTGCTGGCGGACGGCTTCACCCGCCAGGACGGCATCGCGGCCCTGGGCGGCGGCGTCACCGGTGACCTGGCAGGCTTTATAGCCGGTACCCTGCTGCGGGGCGTGGCTCTGGCCCAGCTGCCCACCTCCCTGCTGGCCCAGGTGGACAGCAGCGTCGGCGGCAAGACCGGTCTGGACCTGCCGGAGGGGAAGAACCTCATCGGCTGCTTTTACCAGCCCCGGCTGGTGCTGGCGGATACGGCGTGCCTGGCCACCCTGCCCCGGCGGCAGCTGTCCTCAGGCATGGCGGAGGTCATCAAGTGCGGCGTCATCGGCGACGAGGCCATTTTGCACCACCTGGAAACGGCGGAGCAGCCGAATCTTCCCTGGCTGGTGGCGCGCTGCTGCCGGTATAAGGCGGCGGTGGTGTCCCGGGACGAGCGGGACGGCGGCGGGCGCCGGGTGCTGAACTTCGGCCATACCTTCGGCCACGCCTATGAGGCCGCCGGAGGATACGATACCCGGACCCACGGCGAGGCCGTGGCCGCCGGGATGATGCACATGCTGCGCTGGCAGGTGCGGCACGGTCTGGGCGGCGGGCAGCTGCTGGAGCGGCTGACCCCCCTGCTGCGGCGGTGGGACCTGCCCACCCGGCTGCCCTGGGACGGGGCGGCGGACTATCTGGCCCGGGACAAAAAGCGCAGCGGCGACGGCATTACCGTCGCCGTGGCGGAGCGGGCCGGCCAGGGCCGTCTGCTGACGGTACCCCTGGCGGCCCTGATGGAGGACGTATGATGGACGTGCGCTTGCTTCCGGCCCCGCTGCGGGGGGCGGTGACGCCGCCGCCGTCCAAAAGTCTGCTGCACCGGCAGCTGATCTGTCTGGCCCAGGCGGGAGAATTTCCCTGCCCGCCGGACCCCTCCGACGATGTGGAGGCCACGGTCCGGGGGCTGTGGGCCTTGTATCACGAAAAGGCCCCCGTCATCGACTGCGGGGCCAGCGGCAGCACCCTGCGGTTTCTGCTGCCCCTGGCCATGGCCCGGGGCCAGGTGGGCACGGTGTTCACCGGCACGGAGCGGCTGCTGGAGCGGCCCCTGCCGGGGGACTGGGGCCTTGCGGCCACGGCGGGCGGTCTGCGGGTGACCCGGGCGCTGTCCGGCGGGCAGATTCCGGTGGACGGGACCCGGACGTCTCAGCTGCTCTCCGGGCTGCTGATGGCCCTGCCCGGTCTGGCGGCAGACTCGGAGCTGGCGCTGACCGGCCCCCTGGCCTCCCGCCCCTATGTGGACCTGACGCTGGCGGTGCTGCGTCGCTGCGGCGTGCACATCGGCCAAACGGATTGCGGCTTCACGATACCGGGTGGGCAGCGGTTCCTCACCGTGCCCCTGGACGCGGAGGCGGACTGGTCCGCAGCGGCCTTCTGGCTGGCGGTAAGGGCCTTGGGCTGTGCTGTGGCCGTCACGGGCCTGCGCCGGGACTCCCTCCAGGGGGACCGGGCAGCGGCGGCCCTGTGCCGTTGTCTGCCGGAGGAGGTAGACCTGACGGATATCCCGGACCTGCTGCCGCCGCTGGCCCTGCTGGCGGCGCTGCGGCCGGGAACGGAAACCCGGTTCACCGGCGCGGCCCGGCTGCGGGATAAGGAGAGCGACCGCCTGGCGTCGGTTTCGGCGGCGCTGACCGCCCTGGGAGGCCGTGTCCGGCAGGAGCCGGAGGGTCTCACCGTATGGGGCGTGGAGCGGCTCTCCGGCGGCGAAGCCGACAGCTGCGGCGACCACCGCATCGCCATGCTGTGCGCCTGTGCCGCCCCCTTCTGCACCGGCCCGGTGGTTCTGCGGAACGCCGGATGCACCGCCAAATCCTATCCCGGCTTCTGGGCGGACTACCGCCGCCTGGGCGGGCAATTCGAGGTATTGTAACATGCTGGATTACACCATATTCGGAGAGTCCCACGGCCCCGCCGTGGGCGTTCTGGTCACCGGCGCGGCCCCGGGCCTGCCGGTGGACCGGGAGCTCATCGCCCGGGAGCTTCAGCGCCGGGCCCCCCATGGCCCCCTGGCCACCGCCCGGCGGGAGCCGGACCGGCTCCGCATTCTCAGCGGCGTATACAATGGGCACACCACCGGGGACCCCATCTGCCTGATTCTGGAAAACCGGGACGTCCGCTCCGGCGACTACGCCGTTCTGGCGGACAAGCCCCGCCCCGGCCACGCCGATTACGCCGCCCATGTCCGCAGCCGTGGCTGCAACGACCCCCGGGGCGGCGGGCCCTATTCCGGCCGCCTGACCGCGCCCCTGGTGGCGGCGGGAGCCATGGTAAAGAGCTGGCTGAAAGCACAGGATATTGAAATAAAAGCGCAGCTTATTGATGAAAAAGAGCTGCGGCAGCAGGCGGAGGCGGCCAAGGCCGCCGGAGATTCCGTGGGTGGTCAGGTGCGCTGCACCGTCACGGGCCTTCCGGCGGGACTGGGCGGTCCCGGCTGGCGGGAGGCGGTGGAATCGGAGCTGGCCCGTCACCTGTTCGCCATCCCGGCGGTGAAGGCCCTGGGCTTCGGCGACGGCGCGGCCCTGGCCGCCCTGCGGGGCAGTCAGGCCAACGATGCCCTGCGCACCGACGGGACCCGGGTGTGGACCGTCACCAATCACAACGGCGGCATCAACGGCGGCGTCACCAACGGCATGCCGGTGACCTTCACCGTGACCTTCAAGCCCACCCCCTCCATCGCCATCCCTCAGGACACCGTGGACCTGGCCCGCATGGAAAACTGCACCGTAACGGTTCAGGGCCGCCACGATCCCTGCATTGCCCTGCGGGCGGCCCCCATTGTGGAGGCGGCTGCGGCCCTGGCCCTGTGGCGGGTGCTGGACCCCCAGGCGGGCGATCTGGACACCCTGCGGCTGCGGCTGGACGGCATAGACCGGCAGCTGGTGCAGCTGTTTGTCCGGCGGCAGGAGCTGTCCCGTGACATCGGAGCCTATAAGGCCGCCTGCGGCCTGCCGGTGCAGGACCCGGAGCGGGAGGCCCAGGTGCTGCGCAGCCGGGGTGACCTGGCCCCGGAGCGCCGGGAGCAGGTGGAGCGGCTGTATGAAACGCTGATGGCCCTGAGCCGGGAGGAGCAGTCGTGAGAAACCTGATTTTCGTGGGCCTGCCCGGCAGCGGCAAAAGCACCGTGGGCAGGCTGGCGGCCAGGACCCTGGGGCTTCCCTTCGTGGACGCGGACAAGGCCCTGGAGCAGGCGGAGGGCCGCAGCATACCGGACATTTTCGCCGCCGGCGGCGAGTCATATTTCCGCACTCTGGAGACCCGGGTGCTGACGGACCTGTGCCGCCGGGAGGGCATGGTCCTGGCCACCGGCGGCGGGGCGGTGCTGCGTCGGGAGAACCGAACGCTGCTGAAGGGCAGCGGCCTGGTGATCTTTCTGGACCGCTCCCCCTGGGCCATCCGCCGGACCCTGCGGCGGCAGGGCCGCCCCCTGCTGACGGATGATGACGCCATCTTCCGCCTGTATCGCCAGCGGCGGAGCCTGTACCGGGCCGCCGCCCACCATGCCGTCAACAAGCCCACAGCCCGTCAGGCGGCGGAGGAGGCCGTCCGGCTGTGGAGAGAGGAGCAGCAATGAAATTTCTTGTTCTCAACGGTCCCAATCTGAACCTGCTGGGCAAGCGGGAGCCCGGCGTCTACGGTACCGGCACCTACGCCGGCCTCTGCGCGGAGATCGCGGCCTATGCCGCCGCCCGGGGGATTCGGGCGGATATCCGCCAGAGCAACCATGAAGGGGTGCTCATCGACGAAATTCAGGCCGCTGACGGAGTGTATGACGGCATCGTCATCAACCCCGGGGCCTATACCCATTACAGCTACGCCATTTACGACGCCCTGCTGGCAGTCCGTGTTCCGGCGGTGGAGGTGCACATCAGCGACATCAGCCGCCGTGAGGCGTTCCGCCGGACGTCCGTCACCGCCCCGGCCTGCCGGGGCCAGATCGTGGGTCACGGCTTCCGGGGCTACCTGGAGGCCATGGAGTTATTGGAAAACATACACAAGGGGGATATGAAATGAAGCTCTGTGTGATCGGCGACCCGGTGGGTCACAGCATGTCTCCGGTGCTCCACCGGCGCATGCTGGCCCTTTCGGGGATCGAAGGCGACTATCAGTCCGTCACCGTCACCCGGGAGACGCTGCCGGACTTTATGGCGGCAGGCCGTGCCGGGGAATGGGACGGCTGCAACGTCACCATGCCCTTAAAGCAGGAGGTCATCCGCTATCTGGACCAGCTGAGCCCGGAAGCGGAGGCCTGCGGCGCGGTAAATACGGTGTGCTTCCGGAACGGGCACACCGTGGGCTATAATACCGACGCCCCCGGCATCCGGGCGGGCTTTGCCGCCCGGGGCGCCGCCCCCACAGGCCGGGCCCTGGTCATCGGCAACGGCGGCGCGGCCCGGGCGGCCCGGTGGGCCCTGGCAGACCGGGGCGTCATCACCGCCGCCCGCCGCGGCGGCGACGTGACCATGGACCAGCTGCCCCAGGCCGCCCGGCAGTGCCGGGTGGTGGTCAATGCCACCCCCCTGGGCATGGAGGGCTTCCCGCCGTTTGCGGACCTGTCCTTCCTGGGCAGCCTTCCCGCCGGCGCGGCGGTGTTTGACCTGATCTACGCCCCCCGGAAAACGGAGCTGTATCAGGCGGCCAGGGCCCGGGGCCTCATCGCCATCACCGGCATGGAGCTGCTGGTGCAGCAGGCCATTCTGGCCTTCAACCATTTCACCGGCGCGGGGCTGGAGCAGGAGGCCACCCGCCGTGAGCTGCTGGCCCTGGTAAACGAGACATAAAAACACACGCCGCGATCAAGCTGATCGCGGCGTGTTTGCGTGCGTGTAAGCACAAGCCTGCGGGGCCGTGGGGGCCGCGTTATAACCTGCACCGATTCAGCAGGTGGGTTGTCTCCAGCGTGCTTCGTAGCTTCCAACTTCCAGCCGCAGACGGCAGCCGGGAGGCCTGCTGTTCACATACTGATCCGACATCCCCTATAACAAAATGTGAGGATAAAAAAGGCCCGTCACACCCGCAGGGAGCCGTCTCTCGACGACACCCATAGTATAACAGACCCGACGGGAAAATAAAAGGGGAATCGCGCAGATTTTCCCTTCCATTTTCCGGAAGCTGCCTCCCCTGTTCAGCATTTTCACGAAGCCGCTCTGCGTTGCACAAAACCCTTCTCAAAGCGCAAAAGACGCCCTCACAGGGCGTCTTTTGTATGCGTTATGCCGGATGGGGGCACCATAGACCGGGGATCGGGTCAGGAATTTTCGTCATCCTCATCCATCAGCTGCTCCATAAACAGGTCATACACCCGCTGCAGCTCCTGGTCGCTATCCAGGGTGGTCAGCAGCTCCTCGCCGTTTTCCATCACGGACTTCAGGATCACCAGGCCGAAATCCTCGGCGGCTGCCTCGTCGGTCTCGTCGTCCACCGTGGGGAAAAATGCCATATACGTCTGGCCGTTGTCCTCCAGGGCGTCCACATATTCCAGCTCGATGTCGTTGCCGTCCTCATCGGTGAGGGTGATGAAATTGGGGCCGAATTCTTCGCTCATTGCCGTTTACCTCCTGATTGGTATAGCTTTCCTTTGTATCATACCCGATTCCGCCGGAAAAAGCAAGGGGCGGCGCGGTCTTTTGCCGTCCGTCGTTTTGCACCGCTCAAATACGGTTTTTTGGCATTTCCTCCTCTATTTCCATGCAAAATCGGTGTAATAGTTTTGTTTTCCGGCAAAACAGAGCTTTTCAGCAGTTGACAGGTATGGTACAATAGTTTTTATTATGGAATAAAATGTTTTTTTATCTGCCGCCACAGGTGCGGCGCATATATTCCAGTAACAGAGAAAGGAAGGTGCCCTGTCCATGAACAAAGACCATCAGCCCAAAAAGACAGAGCAGAGCGCCAGAACAGGGAAAAAACCCGGAAAGGGCCGCCGCATCGGGCGGACCGTCGGCATTGTCCTGGGAACCATCCTGCTGGTCATCGTGCTGACCTCCTCCATTTTCGTGGGGATCTTCATGACCTACGTCAACACGTCCCTGAAGGGGCATGTGGAGGTGGACATGTCCGAGTATGACCAGAAGGTGTCCACGGAGCTGTACTATCAGGACCCCGAGACCAAGCAAACGGTCATGTACCAGACCCTGTTCGGCGATGAAAACCGCATTTGGGTGGACTTCGACTCCATCCCCAAGGTCCTGCGTGACGCCACCATTGCCATTGAGGACAAGCGCTTCGAGACCCACCACGGCGTGGACTGGCACGGCACCCTGCGGGCCGTGTTCAGCACCCTCACCAACGGCAATACCCAGGGCGGCTCCACCATCACCCAGCAGCTCATCAAGAACGTCACCGGCAATAACGAGAACACCGTCAAGCGCAAGGTGACCGAGGTGTACCGGGCCCTGGCCCTGGAGAAGGACTACAGCAAGGACGAGATCCTGGAGATGTACCTGAACACCATCTACCTGGGCAACCAGTGCTACGGTGTGCAGACGGCGTCCCGGATGTACTTCCACAAGGACGTGTCCGAGCTGGACCTGGCTGAGGCCGCCTGTCTCATCAGCATCACCAACAACCCCTCTCAGTATGACCCCCTGCGCAGCGACTGGACCCGGGAGCAGAACCGCAACCGGCAGCTGGACGTGCTGGACGCCATGCTGGCCCAGGGCAAGATCGACCAGGCCGCCTATGATGCCGCCAAGGCCCAGGAGGTGGTGTTCACCAACGGCTACACCAATCTGGGCAACTATGTCGGCCCCCAGGAGGAGGACGACAAAAAGCCTGCCGTGGTCAGCACCGCCAACAACTCCTATTTCACCGACGAGGTCATCACCGACGTGGCGGAGAAGTTTGTGGAGCTCTTCGGCCTCACCGATGATCCGGCAGACGCCGACGGCTACGTCCGCACCGCCTTTGAAAAGGCCGTCAGCAAGGTTTATAACGGCGGGTACAAGATCTACACCACCCAGAATCCCAAGATCCAGGATATTACGGAGTCCGTGTTTGAAAACACCAACTATGCGAACTACACCGACTCCAAGGGCGAGCCCCTCCAGGCCGCCATCACCATTGTGGATCCCTATATCGGCGACGTGGTGGCCATGGTAGGCGGCACCGGCGCCAAGGAAGTGGACCGGGGCTGGAACTGGGCCACCTCTGCCCGGCAGCCGGGCTCCGCCACCAAGCCCGTGTCCGTATACGCCCCGGCTCTGGATGACGGCACCATCACTGCCGCCTCCGCCATCGACGACTATCCCGTCCGGGACCTGCCCGGCTACGGCGCATGGCCCTCCAACTCCGGCAGCGGCTTCCGGGGCTTGACCTCCTTCTATACCGCCCTGGTCCGCTCTCTGAACACCTGCGCCGTGCGCACGGTGGAGGAGCTGGGCACCTATCAGTCCTATACCTTTATGGTGGAGAAGCTGGGCTTCACCACCCTGACCCAGGCCGACAGCCAGCAATCCGGCAACATGGGCCTGGGCGGCTACGAATACGGCGTCACCACCGAGGAGATGGCCGCGGCCTATGGGGCCTTCGTCAACGACGGCGTGTATACCCCGCCCCGGACCTTCTACCGGGTGGAGGATTCCCAGGGCAACCTGGTGTGTGAGAACAACAAGGAATCCCATGTGGCCATGAAGCAGACCACCGCCTACATCATCCGCCAGACCCTCAAGAGCGTCATCACCAGCGGTACCGGCGGCGAGGCCCGGTTCTCCGGCATGACCATCGCCGGCAAGACCGGTACCACCGACGAAAACCGCGACCGCTATTTCGCGGGCTTCTCCCCCTATTACAGTGCCGCCGTGTGGACGGGCTATAAGTCCAACGAGCGGTTCTCCGAGTCCCTGGGCAACCCCTCCGCCGTTCTGTGGCGCGAGGTCATGCGCCGCATCCACGACGGGCTGGAGAACAAGGATTTCAACAGCTGCTCCGGCCTGACCCAGGTCACCGTGTGCCAGGACAGCGGCCTGCTGGCCACCGAGGCCTGCACCCACGATCTGCGCGGCAATCGCGTCACCACCGTCACCGTGGCGGCGGACACCGCCCCCACCCAGACCTGTAATGTTCACAAGATGGTGCGCTACTGCAAGGATGGCAAGCACCTGGCCACGGAATACTGCCCTGCCAGCAGCGTGGTGGAGATTGCCGCCCTGGATTGGAACCGCGAGATCATCAAGAACATCAAGGCCCAGGACGACGAGTACCTGCTCCAGACCCTCACCGGTAAGGACGGCGAGCTGTGCCCGGTCCATAACAAAAAGCCGTCCATCTTCCCCATCCCCGGCAGAGACGACGATGACGACGACGGGGGCTCCGGCTCCTGGCAGGACTGGTGGGACAAGCTCCGCCCGTAAAGCGGCATAAAATCCCAGCCTGCCAGAAATGGACGCTCCGGGCAGGCCGCTGTAAAGCTCCATGCCGCGGATATCGAGGCGGACGTTTACAACGGCGCGGATACGGAAGCAGTCCATCGTCAGCAGACACGAAATGTAGGAAGCCACCGGTTCTGTTCGGAACAGAACCGGTGGCTTCCGCTTGCCAATGAGACCTTCTTCCGGTTGCAGGCCGGAGAAAAATCGTGTATGATAAAGGGGAACGACAAAGAAGCGAGGTACCTCCCATGAAGATCATGGCCATTGACTACGGCGACGCCCACACCGGCATCGCCATATCCGACGCCACCGGCACGCTGGCCGGGTTTTCCACGGTCATCAACAGCCGCCGGGCGGAGACGGTGACCCAGGAGATCTGCGCCCTGATCCCCCAGCATGGGGTCACGGAGCTGGTGCTGGGCTATCCCAAGAACATGGACGGCACTGTGGGTCCCCGGGCAGAGAAGGCCGCCGCCTTCGGCCAGACGCTGCGGCAGCTGACGGGGCTGCCGGTGACCCTGTGGGACGAGCGGCGCACCACCATCGACGCCCACAACATCCTGTTCAACAACGGGCAGAACGCCAAAAAGCGGAAGAAAACCGTGGATGCCGTGGCGGCGGCCCTGATGCTGGAGGGCTATCTCACCCGGAAGCGGCTGGAGGCGGAGAGATGACCGTGCTGATTATCGGCGGCGGCGCGTCGGGCATGGCGGCGGCCCTGACGGCGGCCCGGGCAGGCCACCAGGTGGTGCTGGCGGAGCGGCAGGCCCGGGTGGGCCGGAAGCTGCTGGCCACCGGCAACGGCCGCTGCAACCTCACCAACGAAAACGCCCGGCCGGACCGGTATCACGGAGAGGAGCCGGATTTCTGCCGGTTCGCCCTGGAGGAGCCGGAGCTTTCGGCGGCGGGAACGCTGGCCTTTTTCCGGCGCCTGGGCCTGGTCACCGTCACGGAGCCCGGCGGCCGGGTGTACCCTCTGAGCAATGCGGCGGCATCGGTGCTGGATGTGCTGCGCTTCGCCCTGGAGCAGCAGGAGAATATCCGGGTGCGCACCGGCTGCGTCATCCGCCAGCTGAAGCGCCGGGAGGGACAGTTCCTGGCCCGGACGGAGGAGGGCGACACCATCACGGCCCAGCGGTGCATCCTGGCCGCCGGCGGCGCTGCCGGAGGAAAGCTGGGCGGCGGCATGGACGGCTATCAGCTGGCCCGGCAGCTGGGCCACCACCGGACGGCTCTGTATCCCTCCCTGGTGCAGGTGTGCACCGACCCCACCTATCCCCGGGGCCTCAAGGGCGTGAAGGCCCAGGCTGCCCTGACCCTGACCCGGGAGGGTGAGACGCTGACCGCCGGTCAGGGCGAGGTGCTGTTTACGGAATACGGCGTCAGCGGCCCGGCGGTGTTCGACCTGTCCCGCCAGATTTCCACCGGCGGCGACGGCATCGCCCTGCACCTGGATTTTCTGCCCGGGTGGAGCCGGGAGGATACCCTGGCCTGGCTGCATAGCCGGCGGACGGCCCTGTCCCGGCAGGAGGCCGGTGCGCTGCTGACCGGCAGCGTCCATCCCCGGCTGGGACGGGTGCTGTGCAAGGCGGCGGGCATCAACGGCGGCGCGGCGATATCGGAGGTAACGGACCGCCAGCTGGAGGCGCTCTGCCGCCGGGTGCGGGACCTTGCCCTGCCCGTCACCGGCACCTGCGGCTTTGACCAGGCCCAGGTCACCGCCGGCGGCCTGCGCACCGGGGAGTTTGACCCCCGGACCATGGAAAGCCGATTGACGCCGGGATTTTACGCCTGCGGCGAGGTGCTGGACGTAGACGGCGACTGCGGGGGCTTCAACCTGCAATGGGCCTGGGCCTCGGGCAGGCTGGCAGGCCGCCTTCTGTCAAACACATCACTATAACAGGAATATAGGAGAATTTGCCTATGCAGCGCCAAGCGCTATGGAATAGACTGTACCTGTCCGGCATCGACGGCCGGGCGGCGGACCTGGCCCGGGAAAACGGGCTGGGCCTGGAGATCGCGGCGTTCTGCTATGCCCCCAATCTGGAGGACCCGGCGGTGCTGTCCGCCGTCCGGGCGGATATGGCGGGGCTTCACCGCTTCTGGCTCCACGCGCCCTTTGCCGAGCTGTGCCCCTGCGCCATTGATCCTCTGGTGCGGCAGGTAACGGCCCGGCGGTACCGCCAGGCCATCGCCCTGGCCCGGGACCTGGGCGTCCGGCAGCTGGTGATCCACGGGGGCTTCGTGCCCCAGGTGTACTTTCCGGAGTGGTACGTGGAGCAGTCGGTTCTCTTTTGGCGGGAGCTTCTGGCGGAGCTGCCGCCGGATATGACCATCGCCCTGGAAAACGTCATGGAGCCGGACCCCCGGCTGCTGGCGGACATTGCCCGCCAGGTGGACGACCCCCGGCTGGGCCTGTGCCTGGACGTGGGCCATGCCAACACCTTCGTCAGCCGGGTGCCGCCTCTGGAATGGGTGGCCCCCATGGCCCCGTGGCTGCGGCACGTCCACCTGCACAACAACGCAGGGCACAATGACCTCCACGACCCCCTGGGCCAGGGGACCCTGGCTATGGAGCAGGTGCTGGACACGGTGCTGGCCCTGTGCCCCGCGGCCACGTTCACATTGGAAAATCAGGACTGCGGCCCGTCTCTCGACTGGCTGCGGCAGCACGGATACGGAGCGAACACATGACAAGGCAAGAATTGACAGCATATATAGAGTCCATTCTCCCGGCAGACCGGGAGGCCATGGACGCCGCCCGGCGGCGGCAGGCGGAGCTGGCCAAGCCCCCGGGAAGCCTGGGGACCCTGGAGGACATGTCCATCCGGCTGGCCGGCATCCGGCGAACGCCCCGGCCCCGGATCGACCGGTGCCGGGTAACGGTGCTGGCGGCGGACAACGGCGTGGTGGCGGAGGGCGTATCCTGCGCCCCCCAGTCGGTGACGGTGCAGCAGGCGGTGAACATGACCCGGCACAAAACCGGCATGTCCGCCCTGGCGGCGTACTTCGGCGACCAGGTCCAGGTGGTGGACGTGGGCATCTGCGTGCCGGTGTCCTGCCCCCAGGTGCTGGACCGGAAGGTTCGCTTCTCCACCGGCGACATTGCCGCAGAGCCCGCCATGACGGAGCAGGAGGCCCTCCGGGCCCTGTCCGTGGGCCTTGACCTGGCCCACATGGCCAAGGAGGAGGGCATAGACGCCGTGGGCGTGGGGGAAATGGGCATCGGCAACACCACCACCTCCGCCGCCGTGCTGGCGGCCCTGACCGGGGCCTCCGTGGAGGAGGTGGCAGGCCGGGGCGGCGGCCTGACGGATCGGGGCTTCGCCACGAAAAAGCGGGTGCTGCGGCAGGCCCTGGCCCTGCATCATCCGGACCCCGGCGACCCGGTGGCCGTTCTGGCGGCGGTAGGCGGCCTGGACCTGGCCGCTATGACGGGGCTGTTTCTGGGCTGCGCCCATGAGGGGCTGGCGGCGGCGGTGGACGGATACATCTCCATCGTGGCGGCCCTGTGCGCCGTGCGGCTGTGTCCCCGGGTGCGGGATTACCTGTTCCTGTCCCACGCCTCCTATGAGATCGGCTACCGGCTGGCAGCCCGGGAGCTGGAGCTGGAGCCGTGTCTGCTGCTGGGCATGCGCCTGGGCGAGGGCAGCGGGTGTCCCCTGCTGTTCCGGATATTGCAGGGGGCCTGCGCGGTGCTGGACGGGATGGCCACCTTCCCGGAGGCGGCCATTGCAGACGAATATCTGACCCCCATCCGGCAGGGGGACGCATTTACGGTGGACAAATCATGAGGATCCTGCTTCTGGGCGGCAGCAAAAGCGGCAAAAGCATGCTGGGCCAGCGGCTGACCCGCCGTCTGGCAGACGGCGGCCCCATGATCTATTGGGCCACCCTGGAGCCCCGGGACGGCGAGGACCGGGCCATCGTCCGCCGCCACCTGGCGGAGCGGGAGGGCTGGGGCTTCCAGACCCTGGAGCGGGGCCGGGAGCTGCCCCGGGGGCTGGCGGCGGTGCCGCCGGAGAGCGCCGTGCTGTTTGACAGCGTCACGGCGTGTCTGGCCTGCCAGATGTTCTCCGGCCCATCGCCGGACGCCGCTGCTCCGGAGCGAACGGCGGAGGAGCTGCTGGCCGTCAGCCGGCGCGTCCGGCACCTGGTGTGCGTGTGCGACGAGATCTGGCGGGACGGCGTGACCTACGAGACCTGGACCGAGACGTATCGCCGGGGCCTGGCGGCGGTGTGCCGGGTCCTGGCGGCGGAATTTGATGCCGTGGCGGAGCTGAGTGCAGGCTGCGTGCGGATATGGAAGGGAGAGCTGCCGGATGCGTGATTGGGTATACGGATTTTTCATGGCCTGGGGAATGTTTCTGGCCATCCCCTGCCCCAAAAAGCTATGGAGCGAAACGGCCCGCCGGAAAATGCTGGTGTGCCTGCCTCTGGTGGGCCTGCTGGTGGGCGGCATATGGGCCGGTGCGTGGCTGCTGCTGCGGGGCGCGCCGGGGCCGGTACGGGCGGCGGTGTGCGCCGCCGTGCCGTGGCTGGTCACGGGGTTCATGCACCTGGACGGATACATGGACGTGTGCGATGCGGTGCTGTCCCGGCGGGACCTGCCCACCCGCCGGCGCATTCTGAAGGACTCCCACTGCGGGGCCTTCGCCGTGATCTGCCTGGTGCTGCTGGCCCTGGGCCAGTGGAGCCTGTTCCTGTCGGCGGAGAGCATTGTCTGGCAGGCGCTGCTGCTGATCCCGGCGGCAGCGCGGGCCTGCGCCGGGCTGGCGGTGCTGGGCCTGCGGCCCATGGACACCAGTCAATACGCCGCCATGGGCGCGTCCCGGGGCGGCTATCTGGCGGCTCTTGCGGTGCTGCTGGTGCTGGCGGCGGGACTGCCCCTGTGGCTGTGGGGCAGCTTCGCCCCCCTGGCGGCGGCAGCGGGCTATGGCCTGGCGGTGTGGTACGGCTACCGGAATCTGGACGGCATGTCCGGGGATATCTCCGGCTTTGCCCTGACGCTTGGCGAGCTGTGCGGCTGCGCGGCAGCCATTCTGTGGAGGTGACGGCATGGATCTGATCATCGGCGGCGCGTACCAGGGAAAGTGTACGTTTGCCGCAGAAAAATATCGCCTGACGGCGGCGGACATCTGCGACCTGGCAGCAGATGCTCCCGCCCCTGCCCGGTGCTATGTCCACCTGGAGGCCCTGACCCGGCGCGGCCAGGCGGCGGAGGCCCTGCCCCTGCTGCTGGCGGCGGAGGTGGTGGTGGCCCGGGAGATCGGCAGCGGCGTGGTGCCCATAGACGCCGGAGAGCGGGCGTGGCGGGAGCGCCACGGGCGGCTGCTGCGGCAGCTGGCGGAAAGCGCCGGTCATGTGTACCGGGTATTTTGCGGATTGACGGAGGAATTGAAATGAAGCTGACCCTTCTGCGCCACGGGGAGACCGACGGCAGCCGCCGGGACCTGTACTACGGCGCGGCGGATATTCCGGCCCTGCCGGAGTCCCTGGCGGCCCTGCACGAAAACGCGGCGGCCTATCCCCGGGCCGCCCGATACTACACCAGCGGCCTGCTGCGGACGGAGCAGACCCTGGCGGCGCTGTACGGCGACGTACCCCATGTGCAGCTGCCGGGCCTGCGGGAGATGGACTTCGGCGATTTCGAGATGAAAAGCTATCAGCAGCTGAAGGACACGCCGGCGTATCAGGCGTGGATCGCCGACGTGGAGCACAACCCCTGCCCCCACGGGGAAAGCGCGCCCCAGGTGCTGGCCCGGAACCGGGCCGCCATGGACCGGGTGCTGGCAGCCGGGGAGGATGCGGTGTGCGTCATTCACGGCGGCGTCACGGCGGGGCTGATGATGACCTGGTTCGGCGGTGGGCGGTATGACTACTCCGTAAAGCCCGGCACGGGCTTCACCGTCACATTTGAAAACGGCCGCCCTGTGTCCTACATCCGTGTGCCGGAATAACAATCAAAATCTCCGGCCAAATGCGGGTGGTCGTAAGACGGTTTCAGTCCCGGCAGTAATGTCTGCCGGGACTGCTATTGCATATTTCAAAGCCACATGATAGAATCAAACAAAGTAATAAGTCGGAACGATGCAGTAAACTCCAATTTGCCGAACTGATAAAGGGCGCACTTCTACACCTTTCGGTGTACCGTGCGAGCATCCCTTGCCTCTCCCCTTGGGAGAGGTGGCCGAGCGTAGCGAGGACGGAGAGGGCAACCAATGACCATACCAAAAGACAATGCTCAATTAGAAAATGCCCGACGGCTTCGCAGGGAGATGACACCCCATGAGCGACAGGGATTTCCGTAATGTGTGCACACAAATTGATCTTATCATTCGAAAAAGGCTGCAAGACCCTCTCAGTCACCTACGATGACAGCTCTCCCAAAGGGAGAGCCAAGGGGCTGCGCCCCATTACATAGTATGTTGGCATGAGAAATGGAGCGTATCTGTATCGATACGCTCCATTGACTGTTTTATGAACCCCCGGCCAGGCCGGAGGTTTTGATTTCGGGGTAGTCCCAAACCCATTGGACAACCGACAATGCGTCATACTCTCCTAAGTCTTTGCCCCATTGCGGTTTGCTTTCTTTTCTTCCTGCTTCACGCGCCAGACGGCAAATGTGCGCACAAGCAAAACATTGACCAGCGCCAAACGCCCATAGCTGTACAGAACGCTGATGAAGGAATAAAGGGAGAAATCGCTGTCGTTGTGCAGATTATCTCTCCACAGCGGCATGATGCCGTAGCTCATCAAAAGCGGAAGCACAACCAGCGCAGCAAGCCATCCGGCAATAAGCCACGCGACCTCTTTTTTCGTCGCGGGCAGCCGAAGCGTCCGGTAGGAGCGCATCGTGCAGACGATCATCAGGACCATGACGAGGAACTGCGCCCACGCGATGGCAAGGCTCACATAGTTCAGCTCCGCCGTCCAGAAGCACGTCACGAAGATGGCCATCCATGAAAGACCGGTCGCACAGCGAAGGTATAAATCCACGCAGAGATAGACCGCCCACCCGCAGTAGAGACCAGTATGCCGCTTCACCGCAAGGAAGATGATGCCGCAGATGAGAAACGGTAAGGCGAATATCAGTCCCGTCAGCAGATCACCGGTGAGCAGCAGCCAGAGAACCAAAATGACCGCACCGGTACACAATAAAGCTGTTCCGGCGATGGTATGGCGCTTTTCCCGCTTGGGTGCCGCCTGCGGTGCAGCGGACGCAGGCGCAGATTCTGTCTCCGGCGCGTCTTCGCCGTGCACCAGCTGGTCAAGTGTCACGCCGAAAAGCTCCGAGAGCTTTATGAGCTTTTCCAGTTCGGGGATTGAGGTGTCGGTCTCCCATTTGGATATGCTCTGGCGCGAGATGCCCAGTGCGTCGGCAAGGTCGCCCTGCGACCAGTCTTTCTGTGTGCGCAGGCGTGCGATATTCTCTCCAAGTGTCATGGGGGGGATCCTCCTTCGCAGATTTTCTGTGTTCAGTTTACCAAATGGGGCACGAAAAGTCCACCAAGCGGGGTTGAAAAGTTAGCAACCAGCGGTTGCACCTCATCAAAGGGACTGTGAAATAGTCGTTTGATGCAAAAACGGATTGCCGCGGCCAGTCTGCGGACTGGTCGCCCAATGACAAATTTTTATGCTCTCTTTGCTTCAGCGTCAGGTCGTCGCTATCGGTGGCGATGATCGGCACCGGCAGCGGAGAAAATCAGAATTTTTCTCCGGAAGCTTCACGCATAAAGAATACATCCTGTATGAATATGCCTCTATGATAACATCCTGTATTGGAAATAGCAAGTCCTGTCTCTCCCCGCCCCTTGCAAATCCCGGGCAAATAGGATATACTGACCTTGAAATTCAAACAAAGGAGCATGCATTATGGTCGTTTTGAATCATCTGGAGCCCCAGCGTGTCTTTCACTTCTTCGAGGAGCTGTGCGCCATTCCCCACGGTTCCGGCAACACCAAGGCCGTCAGCGACTGGCTGGTGGACTTTGCCAAGGCCCGGGGCCTGCGGTATGTCCAGGATCAGCTGAACAATGTGGTGATCTTCCAGGATGCCGCCCCCGGCTATGAGTCGGCGGAGCCGGTGATCCTCCAGGGTCACATGGACATGGTCTGCGAAAAGGAGCCCGGCTGCACCAAGGACATGGCTGTCGAGGGCCTGGACCTGGTGCTGGAGGGCGACACCGTTTCCGCCAAGGGCACCACCCTGGGCGGCGACGACGGCATCGCCGTGGCCATGGCCCTGGCCATCCTGGACGATACCTCCCTGTCCCACCCGGCCATCGAGGCCATCTTCACCGTGGACGAGGAAACCGGCATGTACGGCGCCGAGGGGCTGGACGTCTCCGTGCTGAAGGGCCGCCGGATGCTGAATATGGACTCCGAGGACGAGGGAGTTTTCACCGTCAGCTGTGCCGGCGGCGCCCGGGCTGACTGCTGCTTGCCCATCCGCCGCCAGCGGTTCGGCGCCCCGGTGCAGGAGATCGCCGTCACCGGCCTGGTGGGCGGTCACTCCGGCGCGGAGATCGACAAGGGCCGCGCCAACAGCAGCATGCTGCTGGGCCGGGTCCTGTGCGCCCTGGAGCAGAAAACGCCCCTGCGGGTGATCTCCGTCAGCGGCGGTCTGAAGGACAATGCCATCCCCACCGCCTCCGTGGCCCTGGTGGCCGCCGACGCCGGTGCCGTCCAGGCCGTCTGCGCCGAAATGGACGCCGCCTTCAAAAAGGAATACCGGGTCAACGACCCCGCCATCACCGTTTCCGCCCGTCCGGCGGAGTCCTCTCTGCTGCCCATGGACGAGGCCTCCAGCCGCAGCGCCGTGTGCCTGCTTGCCTGCCTGCCCAACGGCATTCAGGCCATGAGCGCCGACATGCCCGGCCTGGTCCAGACCTCTCTGAATCTGGGCATCCTCACCACCGGTGACGATGCGGTCCACGCCTCCTTCAGCGTCCGCAGCAGCGTCGCCACCCAGAAGCAGATGCTCATCGACCGCCTCCGCTGCCTGACGGAAAGCCTGGGCGGCTCCGTCAGCACCCACGGCGAATACCCCGGCTGGGAGTTCATGCCCCAGTCCCCCCTGCGGGACCTGATGGTCCAGGTGTTCACCGACCAGTACGGCTACGCCCCCAAGGTGGAGGCCATCCATGCCGGTCTGGAGTGCGGTCTGTTCTCCGCCAAGCTGCCGGGTCTGGACTGTGTGTCCTTCGGCCCCGACCTGAAGGAGATCCACACCTTCCGGGAGTCCCTGTCCGTGTCCTCCGTGCAGCGGGTATACGCCATGGTGGTGGAAACGCTGAAGCGCATGCACTGACCCGCCCTTGTCCCGGCCTGTCCCGGCACTTTACCGGGACAGGAGCGGGACATCCCGCCGTGTGTCGGGACAATTTTTACGATATTTGAGGTAATATTATGTTCTCTATCTGGTGGCCCGCATATGTCTTTCCGTGTATCATGGTGCTGTGCGGCCTTGCGGGGCGGCTGCTGCCGGGCCGCAAATACCGCAGCCCCCTGGGTCCGCTGACGAAAGAACGCCAGGAATTTGCCGACCGTCTGCTGCTGAAGCTGCTGTGGCAGTTCGGCCTTGCCTTTGCGGCCCTGTCGTTTATGATCATGCGTTCCGTGCGGCTGATGGGAAGCAGCGGCCAGCAGATCCTGCTGTACATCGCCATTATTCTGCAAATAATCGGGGCATTTGCCTTGATTTTGCCGGTGGAACGCAATATGAAGGCATATTTTGACGAACAGGAGGACGAATGATGGGCATCACCGAGCTGGCTCCGGCCAAGCTGAACCTGACCCTGGACGTGGGAGCCCGACGCCCGGACGGGTACCACGACATTACCTCCATCATGCAGAGCGCCGCCCTGTATGACGTTGTGGCGCTGGATTTCTCCGAAGCAGGCGGTATTGCGATAGAATGCCCGGGCACGGATCTGCCCACCGGCCCCGACAACCTGGCCTGGAAAGCGGCGGATGTCTTTTTCCGGGAAACGAATATCCCCCGCACGGGGATTTCTATCCGATTGGAGAAAAAAATCCCCTCCCAGGCCGGTCTTGGCGGCGGCAGCAGCGACGCAGCCGCCGTGCTGCGGGGAATGTGCCGTTTATTTCACGTGGATGTGTCCGACGAATCGTTAGAAGCCATGGCCGCCCGGGTGGGCAGTGATGTTCCCTACTGCATCCGGGGCGGTACGGCTCTGGCCCAGGGCCGGGGCGAACGACTTGCCGTTCTTCCGGCACTGCCTATGTGCTGGTTCGTTATCGCGAAGCCCCCGGTGGCCAACTCTACCGCCGCCATGTATCGGAAGCTGGACGAAATTTCCATCTCTGAACGCCCAGATTCCGATAAGATGGTGGACGCACTGAAAAACGGCGACCTGGCGCAAGTCTGCCGCCTGGTGGGGAATGTATTTGAACAGGCCCTGCCGCCGGACAGTGAGGTTTTCGTCATCCGCCGCCAGCTTTCAGAGCTGGGTGCCGGCGCAGCGTGTATGACTGGCTCCGGCTCAGCGGTCATGGGCCTGTTCCGCCAGGAGGAAACCGCCCGTCTGGCGGCCCGGGAGCTGCAAAAGGCCTATCCCCTGACCTTTTTTGCCCCCCGGCTGTAAATCCCGGTATAAAAATAAAAAACGCCGTCTAAACTGTAGGAAACCAAAGAAAAATCTACAGTCTGGACGGTGTTTACTTATGAAAAATGCGAAAAATACAAGACTCCACGTCTGGGAGCTGGCGCTGCTGCTGGCATTGGCCGCCGCCATTCTGTGGGGCGCGGCGTCCCTGAGCCGCCAGGAGGACCTGGGGCGAAAGGTCATCCGGCTCCATGTGATCGCCAATTCCGACAGCCCGGAGGATCAGGCCCTGAAGCTGCGGGTCCGGGACCGGGTGCTGGCCCGGGCCCAGGAGCTCCTGGAGCAGTCGGCGGACATGGCCCAGGCCCGGGAGGTCCTGACCTCCGCCCTGCCGGAGCTGACCCGGGAAGCCCAACAGGTCCTGGCGGCGGCGGGCTGCGGCGATGGCGTCCGGGCCCGGCTGGAACCGGCGGAATTCCCCACCAAGAACTATGACGGCTTCTCTCTGCCCGCCGGGAAATACCTGGCCCTGCGGGTCATCATCGGGGAGGGCCGGGGACAGAACTGGTGGTGCGTGGTGTTTCCGCCGCTGTGCACCGCCGCCGCCTGCGATTGGCAGGACGCCGGACGGGACGCCGGGCTGGCGGAGGACGACCTGTCCCTGATGGCGGAGGAGGACCAGGGCTATCAGCTCCGGTTCCGGTCCGTGGAGCTGTGGGAAAAGCTGCGCCAATGGCTGGGAAAATAAGCGGAATCCTGAACAAGGCCCGCAGGCAAAAGCCTGCGGGCCTTGTTCGCTTGTCAAAAAGCGGGATCGTCTCCGCCTTCGGAAAGGAAGATAGTTACGAAAGAAACCCATCAGGGGTGTCTTTCGTTTTCAATCACCGCATTTTCAGAACTTTCATGAAAGTTTTGAAAATGCTTTTCAGCTTGTCAAAAAAGGGCGGCGCCCTTTTTTGACAAGCTGAAGGTCATTCTGCGAAAATTTCTCCCGCCAGGCTCAGCACGGCCCGGCCGCCTACCCGAACGGCGGCGTTTCCGTTCTGCACCGTCAGGCGGCTGCGTATTTCCGAGGGGCGGCGCATATGCTCCCCCTGGAGGAACACGTTTTCCCGGTCCGGCTGCACCAGGCCGCAGCGGTACAGATAATACGTCAGGGCTCCGTTGGAGGTGCCGGTGGCGCACTCCTCCGGAATGTCATACAGCGGGGCGAAATTGCTGCACCAGGCGGTGCAGGTGTCGTCCCCCAGGCAGAACATGTGCACCCCCGTGACCTTCTGCCGCCGGGACAGCTCCGCCACCAGCGTCTCGTTCTGCCGGGCCCGCAGCAGCGTCTCCCGGTCCCGCACCGGCATCATGATATCCGCCAGGCCCGTGGACACGATCTGGGGCGTCAGGTCCCGGGGCCGGTCCGCACCGGTCAGGCCGAAGGCCCGGTACAGGGGTTCCCACTCCACCCGGGTCAGCTCCCCCAGCCACCGGGGCGGGGCCATGTCCATCCACACCACGTCGCCGTCCACGGAGATCTGCAGCTCCCCGGCCTTGGTGCGGGCAATGTGGCGTCCGTCGGACAGCCGCCCCAGCCGCCGCAGCAGGGCAAAGGCGGCAATGGTGGCGTGGCCGCACAGCTCCACCTCTCCTGCCGGGGTGAAATAGCGCAGGTCCACGCTGCCGTCCTCCTGCGGGCGGACGAAGGCCGTCTCCGAATGCTTCAGCTCGGCGGCGATCAGGCGCATGGTCTCGTCGCTGACGTCCCCCTCCGGCAGGGCTACCCCTGCCTGGTTGCCGCCAAACAGCTTGGCGGCGAATGCATCCATGACATATATTTTCACGGTAAAAACCTCCCCAAACTCTCTTTTTATTTATTATACTAAACTCTGCGCCGGTTTTCAAGCGTCCCGGGACTTGACTGGCTGGAAAATTTCGGATATAATGGCAGTAGAATTTGCGGTACGCCGCTGAAAGGAAAGGAAAATCATCCAAAATGCTGAACAAGCGCAGTTTGCTCTCCCAGTTCCTCCACTTCTCCGCCGCCACGGTGGCCTCTCTGATGGTGTTCTCCCTGTACTCCATTGTAGACGGCCTGTTCGTGGCCAAGGGCGTGGGCGAATACGCCATGAGCGCTGTCAATCTGGCCGTTCCCTTTATGAATGTCATGTTCTCCATTGCCGTGCTGTTCGCCGTGGGCACCAGCACCATCATCGCCATCTATCTGGGCGAGGGCCGCCGGGAAAACGCCAACCGTCTGTTTTCCCAGAATCTGGCGGTGCTGGTGGTTATCGGCCTGGTGATCACCGGGCTGGTGCTGGTGTTTCTGGAGCCCTTCGCCATGCTGCTGGGCGCCAAGGACGTAACGCTGGAGTACACCAAGGACTATCTGCGGGGACTGGCGCCCTTCGCCGTGTGCTTCATCGTGTCGTACAACATGGAGATCCTGGTGAAAACCGACGGACGGCCTACCCTGGCCATCATCACGGTGATCACCGGGTGCCTGACCAACTGTGTGCTGGACTATGTGGCCATCTTCGTGCTGGACTGGGGCGCCTGGGGCGCGGCCTTTGCCACGGGTCTTTCCCAGCTGCTGACCTGCGTCATGTATCTGACCCACTTTCTGGGAAAGCACACCACCTTCCACCTGGTGCGCTTCCGGCCGGACCGGCATATTTACCGCCGGCTCCTGCCCATCGGCGTGGCCGACGGGGCCACGGAGCTGTGCAACGGCCTGATGATCTTCCTGTTCAACCGCACCATCCTGCGCTGCATCGGCCAGGACGGTCTGGTGAGCTATACCATCATTGCTTACATCAATACACTGATCCTGAACATCATGCTGGGCGTGTCCCAGGGGTCTCAGCCGCTGGTCAGCTATCACTACGGCCAGCGGGACCGGAAGGGCTGCCGCCGCCTGCTGCAATACGGCCTGGTGACGCTGGCGGGTATGACGGTGCTGTGCTTCGGCGCGGTGCAGCTGTTCGCCCCGCAGATCGTCCACATCTTCCTGGGCGACAACAACGCCGCTCTCAGCGACGTGTCCGTGGGCGCTCTGCGGCGGTACGGCCTGTGCTATCTGCTGGTTGGCTTCAACGTGCTGATGGGCGGATTCCTGACGGCGGTGGAGCAGCCCCGTCCGGCTATCTGCATCTCCACCGGCCGGGGGCTGGTGCTGCAGGCCGGAGCCCTGCTGGCGCTGGCCGCCCTGTGGGGCGGCGAGGCCATCTGGTTTGCACCGGTGATCTCCGAGGCGGTGTGTCTGGTCATGGCGCTGGCGTTCATGGTACGCTTCTGGAAATCCAACCGGACGCTGGCTGCGGCGTGATACAATTTATCAAATGAGCGAGGCCGCCGGGAAAATATCCTCCCGGCGGCCCCTTTTGTTGCATTTGCAGCTGCAAACTGTCTTGTCATACTATATATTGTAGGTGACAGAGGGGTCAATACTCCCATATCTTGTGTCCATTGTACAGAATGGACAAAATATCCCGGGGATTTTCGTCAGGCATTTTCCCCATATTTAGGGCTTTGGGCTTGCATCAGCACAGGATATGGTATATGATTAAGAGGCTGATTGACCGCTGCCCATTGAGGCAGCTTTTCCTGTGGAGAGAGAAAAATCTGAGGAGAGGGAGGACGTTACACATGAAGATCATCAAGCGCAACGGAGCGGAGGTTGCTTTTGACATTCAGAAGATCGAGCGGGCCATCACCAAGGCCAACAACTCTGTGACCGAGGCGGACCGCATGACTCCCGTGCAGATCGGGCGCATCGCCGAGTCCGTGGAGCTGCAGTGCCAGAAGATGAACCGCGCTCCCACAGTGGAGGAGATCCAGGATATGGTGGAGCACCACATTATGGCCCATGGGGCCTTTGAGGTGGCCAAGCACTACATCACCTACCGCTATACCCGGTCCCTGGTGCGCAGGGCCAACACCACCGACGACAAGATTCTCTCCCTCATCGAGTGCAACAATGAGGAGGCCAAGCAGGAGAACTCCAATAAGAATCCCGTGGTGAACTCCACCCAGC